>Ga0247730_1000072_pt1 | contig 105959 bp, 97 predicted proteins | sample UWRJL073202C2_FD_180959 | JGI IMG/M metagenome (GOLD analysis project Ga0247730, IMG submission 180959) | Plant litter microbial communities from Arlington Agricultural Research Station in Wisconsin, United States - UWRJ-L073-202C-2 | ecosystem: Environmental > Terrestrial > Plant litter >...
AAAGGTTTGGATACCAATCTTCACCCAGTGATTTGTATTGCATTAGGAACCATGACAGCTTGTTTTGGAGGCGTAACTAGAGATATTTTGTGCAATGAAATTCCGGTAATTTTTAGAAGAGAAATTTATGCAACTATTTGTATTATTGGAGGAATTCTGTTTTTTATCTTAAAACGTTGGAACTTAGATAATGATGTTCTTTATTTGATCACTTCATCTGTCATGATTGCCATTCGATTAATGGCTGTAAAATTTAAATGGTATCTTCCTGCTTTAGAAAGAAAATAATTATCTAGTCAAATAAACCCATCCTGTCAAAGGTTTTGGAAAGTCAGGGTCATGAAGTTCTAAAACATAATAATAGGTTCCATCTGGAACTAAATTGCCGCTGATTATTGTCCCTTCGGTAGCTTGTCCATACCAGTTTTCAGTGTGTTGTCCGCCTTTCCAAACCAATGTTCCCCATCGATTATAGATAAACAGCTTGAAATTCATAAAAATATCTCGAAGGCCATCAATTTGAAAATAATCATTTATAGTATCATCGTTAGGTGTAAAAGCATTGTAAATTGTTGGCGGACAATTTTTTGTATCTAAAATGAATGAAGTAATGCTATAACAATTATCACCTTCAATTCGTATAAAAATTTCCTTTGGAGTTGTTTCCGATGTATAATTATCACTGTTTAAAATAGGATTTTCATTATTTTGGGCATCTTCCAAAGTTTCAAAAAAACGAACTTCATCATCAGGACTCACTTTAACTAAATTTTCATATCTTGAGAAATCAAAAATTCCTTTTTTTAGGCCTAAATTACAAGAAAATAAAGTTTCTAAAATATTAAATTCTGGAAGAGGTAAAAAAGAAATTTGCATCGAAAAGTGATTGTTTGTCTCGTCAGTTTCTGTCACAATACCAGTTCCATTTCCTGAATCATCAATCACAAATTCAAGCGTAAAATCATCAGGAATTTCTATAGGAATTGTTATCGAAATAGTACTACTATAATTTCCACCAATTGGAATTTGTCGATCTGTAAAAAAATTAGTGACAAAAACGCCATTGGCATAAATTGAAATAGGAACTCTCGATGGCAGAAAATTCGTGCTATTGCTATTATAAACAGTATAATCCACAGTTATAGTTCGAGAATTGCAAGCAAGCGCAACGTTATCAATAGAAATAGTAGCGTCTGGAAGTTGGCTGTTCAATTTAGTAACAATGGTGCTGATCATCACAAAATCTTGTCCGGAAGTCAGCTGAATTTGAGCAGTTTGATTGCCTACTTGAATATGATTTTGAATATCATAAACATCAAGATCCATATTGTATAAAGTATCTGAATTTGTAAAAGTATTGGTGCCATTAAATGCATTATTTCTTGGATTTAAGGCATTACTTAAAGTGTCTCCGTTAATTCTTAATGTTTCATTTATATCAAGATTTTTATCGCCTTCCCAAGCAACAAATCCAATTTTAGCACCTTCATTATCAATTACATTCAAGCTATTTAAAGTCAGGCTTAAATATTGATGATCACGAGAAACACCTTGCAAACCATCATAAATATTAAGTTGATTTAAAGGAAGATTATTATTTTTATAGACAATAATAATTGCCCAACCACCAAAATTTGTACGATTATTACAATACGCTGTTTCGCTTAAAAAAGATTGCAAATCTAATTCTGAAAGTGTGTAATTTCCATTTCCGGTATTTTGAACTTGTGTGGTCACATCTGCAAAAGCACAGAAATAATCAAAATCATTTTGAAAAAGAGCAAACCTGCGATTGGCAATTATATTTGTTCCGTTTAATCTTACTTGAAAATCTCCGGTTCCAGAACCTGCCCAATATAAATATGCTTTTTGGATTTCGTCTGAAGGATTTAAAGTCAAATTTGCCGATGAAGTATTTAAAATCGTACAAAAGTTGTTTAGATTGTTTTCTGAAGTATTCAGCGTATTTCCTATAAAAACAAAATCATATCGACCATTGTGCTGTTCAAGCAACGAGACATCCTGCGCTAAAGTTATGCAGGAAAATAATAGAAAAACTACCGAAATTAAATTTTGTAATTTTAGCTTCACTTCAAAAGTTTTGAAATTGAAAGCACTAAAGATAGTATATATTTGCATCAGAATATGTTAACTATACAAAATTTGGCTATCAGATTTTAGACGTATATTTAAAAAAATCATTACTTTTCCAAACCTTATTAACCATCGATTTCAAAATAAATTGCTCTTGATTTTTAAAAAAGAAATATTAAAAACATCCTTATTCAAGATAACGTCTTTGAATAGTTTCAGCGTTATTCTTAAAATCTTTACTGGATTAATTTCTTCTAAAGTAATTGCAGTTTTTTTAGGAGCTGGAGGAATGGCATTGGTTGGAAATATGCGTAACTTTTTCACTTCTGTAGAAACAATTTCGACGCTTGGCTTTCAAAACGGAATTGTAAAATATGCAGCAGAAAGTCAAGAAAATGATTCTCAATTTAAAAAAGTAGTTTCTACGATTTTTATTTGTCTTTTAGGTGCTTCCCTTTTTTTTGGAATCGGACTTTTTTTTCTTTCCAGTTATTGGAATAATCAAGTATTTGGTCCTGAAAATCGCTATGAGTATGTGATTGAAATTCTTGCAGTTGCTTTGCCATTGTATATTGTAAACGTTTTTTTTCTTGGAATAATCAATGGTTTTGGTAAATTTAAAGCTGTGATTTATGTCAACATTTTAGGAAATCTGTTAGGACTTTTTGTTTCCATAACTTTAATTTATCAATATCATATTTCTGGAGCGCTTATTTCAGTTGCAATTTCTCCTGCATTGATCTTCTTCATTTCATTTTATTATATTAATCGAGAAATTGATTTGAGAAAAAATATAAGTTTAGCCTATTTTGACTTTTCAATTATAAAAAAATTGCTTTCTTATTCGTTGATGGCAGTCGTTTATGGATTTATAGGACCATTAGTTTATTTGGCTATAAGAAATAATGTCATCGAAAATCTTGGACTTGAGCAAGCAGGATATTGGTCGGCAATGGAAAGAATTTCTTCGAATTATTTGATGTTTATTTCTACTTTACTGACGGTATATTTTCTTCCAAAATTAGTTTTAGCAAAAACGAATGCTGAAACAAAAAGTGTTTTCTGGAGTTATTATAAAACAATTTTGCCGTTATTTATTTTGATTTTGGTAGTAATTTATTTGTTGCGTTTTTTTATAATAAAAATACTTTTTACTCAGAGTTTTGAACCTGTTTCAAATTTGTTTTTCTGGCAACTTTTAGGCGATATTCTAAAAGCTTCATCTATTATTTTGGGCTATGAGTTTTTTGCAAAAAAGATGACAAAAGCGTTTATTATTACTGAATTAATGTCGCTCGGCTGTTTATATTTTTCAAGTATATTTTTCATGAATATTTTTAAGATAGAAGGAATTGTTATGGCGCATGCTTTTACTTATGCAGTTTATCTGTTTGTTTTAGTGATTTATTTTAGGAAAAGTTTATTTTAATAAATCTGACGATCGATAAACAAAAAAATTATCTGTTTCAAAAACAGGCTTTAAATTTTTATAAATTTGCCATGACAAAAGACTGAATTCTTTACGATTTTCATCATTTTCAATAAATTCTTCATTTTCTATAAATGATTTCTCTAAAAAGATATAATTGCTTTTTGTCGCAATTAATTTTAAAAAATCTTCAGTTTTATTATTGATTTCAAAATTTGTAAGCCAATCTGCAGAAATAGGATTTTTTTGGTTAAAAATATAATGAGACTGAGGAATGCTTGGTACAGTGACATAATTTGAACCAAATTTTTTAATTAAATTTTTGAGGTCAAGGTATTTTACTAGATTTTCTTTACTGGTATAGATATATTTCAGTTTTGGAGAAACTGTTTCAAGCGAATATTTTAATTCAAAAATATTTTTTTCACGATAAGGTTTTTGATTCGTAGAAAATACAAATATGCAAACCGGAATCGCCATCCAAATGTAGACTTTTTGTAAATTATACTGAGCAAAATCTTCCTGCATTAAATAAAAGAAACCTAAAATAGGACCAGTTATAAATAAAATTGGATAAGAATAACCTAGACTTAAACCAGAACACCAAGAAATTCCTAATAAAACAAGAATCGGAAAATAATTTTTAATTTTCTGAAAATCAGAACCAACCTTGTAGGCAAAAGCGATTAGAGAAGCATTAAAAAATATGATACTAGATTGTTTTATTTCTATAAAAAATAGATAGATTAAGCTAGTTAAAAACAATGCAACAGACAACCATTTTAAATATAAAAATAGTAACGAACCCTTTTTGTTTCTGTTTTCTATAAATGTAAAAAATAACGGTGAAATCAATAATCCAGCAAAAAGATATTTGTTATTAAAGCAACGGATGTAAACTTCCAAACCGGTATGAATAATATCTTTGAAACCTGCATTTTGTTTTGTTTGCTGGATAAATGTTTCAAAAGCAGAAAAGGAGTTTATCCAAAATAAAATCACGCAGGAAATGATTATTGACGAAATTATATAATAAATAATATGCTTAATTTGAGTAGAAACAAATATCCAAATAAGGAAAATAATAGGAATAGGATAAAAAGACTGTTTTGTTAAAGCTGATAAAATTGCAAAGAATGCCACAAAGAAAAATTTGAAGAAACTAGCTTCTTTTAATGTCATTAAATAAAAAGCAATAGTCGCAAATAAAATTCCATCTGTTGTAAACCAAGCGTTTGAAAAGAAATTATGAATAGAAATGACAAAGCAAATAGTCATTAGTGCCCATTTATTTGCTTTCCAATTCTTTAAATTGAAAAGATTGTCAAAGCCAGAAACGGCAAAAAAAACTTGTGTTGCAAATAAGAAGTAGCCAATTATTCTAATAAAATAATATTGACCATTTTGAGGCAAAATTTCTAAGAAAATTGCATGGAAATATGCTGAAATAGGGGGTCTGATATAAGTAAAATCTTGATATGCATTTTCTCCATTAGAAATTCTCCATGAAAATCCTGTCATAAAACCCGTGTCCCAATTTTCGAAGCCATATTGAGATAAAAATAGGCAGTAAAAAAGGACAACACTTAAGAAAAGAAAAAAGTATAAATTTTTTAATGGTAGAATTTTCATGATTTATTCGAGATATACTTTTATTTTTAAATTCAAAGAACCAACATTTTCTCTCTCATCAATGTTATATCCTTCAAATTTATAAGGCTCAAAATTTAGGTATGAAGGTTGTGAAAAAATAAGTTGTTCTCTTTCATTGGGTTTATATTCTATAAATAATTCTTTTTTGAAGGGATGAATATTACAAGAATTTACAATTTTCATTTTTCTATCTGATTTTTTTTTAGAAAATTTCTCTATCTCTACTGATGTGATTGGTAAAACAGACCAGCTATCAGCTTGAATTTCACAGACATCGTTAAATTTTTTTGGATAATATTCTTTATATAATTTCCAAGCGACATCTCTTGGAAAGGCATATTTTTGATAATCAATAAATTGAATGTAAAAATTTATAGTTGCAATTGTAGCAAATCCTAAAATTAAAATTTGCTGAAATGCATACTTTTGAAAAACTTCATAAATACCAAAAGTAAAAAATAGACATAGAAAAGGTAGAAATTGATGTAAAACCCTGCCACTCATCATTGTTTTATGAAAGAAATACCCTGATCCTGTAAAAAACACAAACAGCAATATTGTCAAGATAAATAATAATTGCAAAGGCTGTTTTTTAGTAATTTTAGCAGTTTTTATTAAGGAAATAAAACAAGAAAGAATTCCAATAAGTAGCAAAATTCCTGTAGCCTTTTCTACCTTATATAAATACTTAAAGATAAAACTGAAACTTTCTTCAAATGAGCCTTGATTTAGTGTTTTTGATAAATCACCCAATGCTTGGAAATAAGATTTTTCAACGATTCTCGAACTTATTTCAAAAATTGCTAAACATAAAAAACAACCAAAACCATATTGAATAAGGTGTTTTATTCTTTTTTTTAAATTTTTGGAAGATAGGCTATTTGCAAACAAGAATAATCCGATAATGATAACTAAAATTGAATATCCTGGATAAGCAAGATACCCAAAAAATGCCCAAAAACCAATTGAAAAAGTTTTAAGATAAGAATAATCTTCTTCTTTAAGTTTTGCTGTTTTATAAAAAACAATGAGCAAAATTAAAAGGCTAGTGTCATATGGAAGCCCGTGGCGAATGTAGATATAAGAATTGGCGAGACAACTAAAAATAAAAACGCATAACAAGCTTTGTGTTTCATTTTTTAAAAATAACTTTGAAATTTTATAAAGTATTCGAAGAATTCCTATATATACTGCAAAATTAAACAAGAAGGGACCATAAGAATTTTTTGTTTCATAATATTCTAACCCAAATATTTTGGCTGTCAGATATTGAATTATATTAGGAATTGTCTTAATTAAAGTGTCAGCTGGCCTAGCTTGAGTACTAAAAACATTTTCTAAAGCACCATATAAATTACCTGTTTGAAATTCTTTTAAAATTTTTCCTGAAATAATATATCTTATTTCATCTGGAAATGCCAAAAAACCATTTCCAATTAAGGTCAGCTTGGTAATAGTTACAAATATTAAACAAACAAATATTATTTTGTAAGTTAGTTCTTTTTGAAAAAAGATAAATTGGAAAAATGTTTTCATAATTTCCAGTTTTCAATATATTTTTCAGCTATTTTAATATAATCGTGTTCTTTTTCAATAAAAGTTCTTGCATTTTGACCAATTTTTTTTATCTCTTCAGGATTTTCAATCAGATAAGAAAGTTTTTCAAATAGATAGTTTATATCTGGCAATGCATTAATAGCAACAATTTCTTGTAAATTATAATAGTCATAAAATTCAGATTCTGCTCCTGTAAAGACAGCTTTTCCTTTAGCCATTGCCTCTAAAGCATTATAACCTTGATCGAAACAATAAATTTGATCTAGAACAATCATGGAACGATTCTGTAATTTTGTAAATTCATCATATGAAATACTATTAGCTATTATAATTTCTACTTTTTCAGCATATTTATTTTGAATCAGTTCTAAAGCTTCTGAAAAAATTGGGCTTCCTTTTTTGACTCCTGTGAATTTATTTATACCATGAAAAATAATAATTTTTGTAGTGTCTTCAATTGGAATAAAACTAATTTTATCTGTGTTAATTGGATTCGGGATTAAAGTGAAATGAATGTCAGTTTGCTCAAGCGGAATTTTATAATCTAAATCTGAAGCAAAAAAGCCGTCACAGTTTTCTTTTAAAAAATTAAAAAGACTTTTGTAAGGATTGGTAGTGTATTTAAGAGTATAATTATAATATTTTTTATTTTCAGAATTTTCAAAAAGAGGTGTTAATACTGAATATTTTAGGTTGTTTTTTAGCAAAATTTCTATAATTGGCGTTTCATCTCCACAAATCAGAAGAAAGTTTTTATGGTTTTGAGAAAATAGTTTTCTATATAATTTTTCTTGAAATTTTGGTGTTGATTCGATTGCATCAGAATTAATTAATTGCACAACATCATAGCCTTTTAATTTTGGCAATAGTTTCTTGAATCGAATTCCTCTTTCAATTTCTTCAAGGTTTATTTTCAATATTTTTTTTGTAATCTTATTTATAATACGAAAAAGATAGAATGATGAGATTATTTTTGAAGAAATGGAGAAGTCAACTGGAAATTTCTTGAAGTCGTCGCCAGTTCCAATAATCTGAACTTCATGACCCAAAACGATCAGGCCTTCTTTCAGTGAATTGTGTAATCTGCTGAATTCTCCAACCAATAGAATCCTCATAAATGTTTATATTTGTTTCAAAAATAATTAAAAAGTAGTTATTAGATGCATCAAAAGAAAATATGTTTGATAGGTACTAACCTTTCAAATGGTGGAGCTGATAAGATTCATGCTATTTTATCTAATTATTTCTTCAGTCAAGGGATTGATGTCCATAATATAATCATTTTGGACTGCATTACGTATGAATTTTCTGGAAAACTTTTAAATCTAGGAAAGCTTAAAAATAAAAGCAATGGAGTTTTTAATAATCTGAAAAGATTTTTAGTATTAAAAAGATATTTGAAAGAAAATAAATTTGATTTTATTATTGATTTTAGAGTAAAAAATAATCAGTTAAAAGAATTTATTTTAACTAAATTGCTATTTACATCTCCATTTATAATTACGGTTCACAGTTTTAAAACAGAATGGTATTTTCCGAAAAATAAATTTCTAGCTTCAAATATTTTCTCCAAATCTTATGGAATTGTTACTGTTTCTAAAGAAATCGAGCAAAAAGTTATGCGACAATATCATTATAAGAATGTTACTACGATTTATAATCCTATAGAATTTGAAAAGATTACAACACAAGCGAAAGAACCGATATCTATTGATTTTGAATATGTTTTAGCAGCGGGAAGAATGGTTTTTGATAATAACAAACAATTCGATAAAATGATTAAAGCTTATTCACTTTCGAATCTTCCAAACATGAATATTAAATTAGTATTGCTTGGCGACGGACCTCAAAAAAGTATTCTTGAGGGAATCGCAAAATCAAAAGGTTTAGAAGATATGATAATCTTTTTGGGTTTTCAAAATAATCCCTTTAAGTTTATAAAAAGAGCTAAATTTTCGATATTGACAAGTAAAAATGAAGGTTTGCCAAACATTATTACCGAATCTTTAGCTTGTAGTACTCCAGTTGTTTCTTTTGATTGCAAATCTGGACCAAGAGAATTAATTGAAAATAGAAAAAACGGATTGCTAGTTGAGGATCAGAATTTTGATAAAATGATTTTGGCCCTCAATGAAATGTCAGAAAATAGCGAATTATATAACTTTTGCAAGTCAAATGCATTAGAAAGCGTACTTCGGTTTTCTACAGAAAAAATAGGGCGAGCGTGGCTTGAATATTTAAAAGTGAATTAGTGATATATTGAAATCAATATGTTTTTTCTTTCTAAGAATTTTTTAAAAGTAAAGAGTTTCTTTAAAATAAAAGCTGGAAGATTCAACAATAATAATGTCTTTCTCGAAATATTTTGATCATCTATATCGTTTCTATAAAACTCAAACGTTTTTAAATCTCCAGCAATTTTGTGTTTTATCGCAAATTCAGCACGATATAAATCTAAAAATCTCTTAAGCGAAATATTCTTCTTTTCCTCTTCTTTGAAAGTATCAAATTTGGCAAACGATCTAGAAAGCGTTTTGGTTAAAGATATTCTGTTTTCTGCATGTAAAACGTGTCGGGCACTAATTTGGTTATTAAATGCTACGTTAAAATTTAGGGCAATTCTAATCCATAAATCAGTGTCTTCACCAGCTCCCAAAGTAATATTTGGATTAAAATTTCCAACAGTCTCAAAAACTCTTTTGGGCACAGCAACAGCAGATGTCCAGGCGATGCGATTGATATAGCTTGATTTGAAAAAATCACTCAAAATTCCTTTCCACTCTTTATCGTGAATATCAGTAAATTTTGGCCTTACCATTCGTTTTGCATTATAATATAGTTCATAATTTGTCGCAAATAAACCACATTCAGGAAATAATATACTTAATTCCTTGATGTGTTCTAAGTGCTTTGAAAACCAAATATCATCAGCATCTAAAAATGCAATTATTTTTCCGTTTGCTTTAGAAATACCATAATTTCTTGCTAGTGAAACGCCTCTGTTTTCAGTATGAAAATATTGAATTCGAGAATCGTTAAATGACAAAACTTTTTCCTCACTTTTATCTGTGGAGCCGTCATTGACAATAATGATTTCAAAATCAGAGAAAGATTGGCTGAATACACTTTTTAAAGTATCAGAAATAAAATTTTCTTTGTTATATAACGGAATAATTATTGAAAAATAAGGCATGTTCAGAATAATTATTTATTTTCAAGTGTACAAAGATACTCAAGCCTATACAAATCAAATAGTAATAACGAAGGGTTGCTGCTAGAAAAGTTTTTTAAAAATATTTTTTTTGTTAATTTATAACTAAAATTAAATAGAAATGTCAGTCTAAATTTCTTTATTTTTTGAAAATATCTGGTAATTTTGATATAATCAGCTGGAAGTAATTTGTTTTCTAAAAGATATTTTATAGCAACGAGTGATTCTTGTTCCTTTTTTATTGCAACCTCAAAATTATCCATTCCAAAATGATAAATAGGATTTTGAATATGGATTATTTCTATGTTTTGGCACATTAAATCATAAGAAAATAAAGTGTCTTCATGTCTTAAATTAGGGATTTTTTCATTGAATTTTACTTTTTCAAAAATTGATTTTTTGATAAGAAAGTTTAGCGTTAAAAAAGATTGATATCTATTTTTATTGCGTTTAACCGCATCTAAAGCCTCTCTGTTTTTGCCATAAACCCAACGAAATATTTTTTGTTTTTCAGGCTTTTGTTCGGGATAAAGTAAGCCACCATTTACAGCTTTTTCCGTTTCGTTTATATAAGGAATGTATTCTGCAATAAATGTTTTTTTCTGTGGAAAAACATCTGCATCTAGAAAAAGCAACCACGTTTTTTTGGCTTTTTTTGCCAATAAATTTCGAATGCTGCTCCTTCCAATATTTTTTTCTAAAATTGTATAAGAGCAATTCTTTAAGTCATTTATCTTAGAATTTTCTTCATGAAATAATTTAGAAGCATCATCCAAACAAATAATTTCATATTCGATTTTGCAAACATCGCATTGGCTTTTCAATTCGGATACAAGCGGAAAAATATTATAATTGTATGTAGGGATTAAAATCGACAGCATTAGCAGTTTTTATATTTACAAAAATAGCAAAGCAAATCTGTTTTAAGTATAAATTCTTTGTGATTTTTACCTTTTTTATTCTATATAAGTTGTCTACTTTTACGATAAATTACAAGAAGATGAACGAGTTGTTAATGGATAGGAATTCTATAGCACAGATAATTTATTTAAAGATTTCTGAGGATAAAGAACAGTTAAAAGTGCAATATAATTATAGCAAAAATCAAATTGGATATTTTTTTATAGATGACTTGCTTCCTGAAGAATTGGCACTCGAACTTTACAAATCATTTCCTAAAGCATCAGAAATGGTGCTTAAAAAAAGCATTCGTGAAGATAAATATATTGCTGCGCAGATGAATCTTTACAATCCAATTTTAGAAGAAATAATTTATGCTTTCCAAGACCATCGAATCGTGGATGTCATTGGTGAAATCTGTGGAATTAAAAACATGATTCCCGATGAAAATTTATACGCCGGCGGTATTTCGATGATGGGACACAAGCAGTTTTTAAATCCGCATTTGGATAATTCACACGATAAAGATCGGGCATTGTGGCGCGTTTTAAACCTTTTGTACTATATAACGCCAAATTGGGAAGAACAATACGGTGGCAATCTAGAGCTTTGGCCAAATGGTTTGTCAAAACCACAAATTACAATCCACAGCAAATTCAACAGATTAGCAATTATGGCCACACACAATAGTTCTTTGCACTCAGTTTCGCCTGTTGTTTTTGACGGATTTCGTTGTTGTGTTTCAAATTATTATTTTTCTGAAAAGCCACTTTTAGAAACAGATGATTTTCATGTAACTTCTTTTAGAGGAAGACCTGAGAGTAAATTTACAGACATAATCCTTCAGACTGATGCTTGGCTCAGAATGGCCATCCGAAAAGTTTTTAAGAAAGGGATTAAAGAAAATCCACACGTTTATAAAAAGGAAAAATAAGAAACTAAACTGTTCTCTGAACTACCTCAAAAACAGATCCGCCTTCACATTTTAAAGTCTTCGCTGGATATTTCAAAAGCAAGGCATAATCATGTGTAGCCATGATAATTGTTTTTCCGTTGCCATTAATTTTACGTAGAACTTCCATGACTTCAACGCTCGTTTGCGGATCAAGATTTCCGGTCGGTTCGTCAGCCAGAATGATTTCTGGATCGTTCAACAAAGCTCTTGCAATTGCAATTCTTTGCTGTTCACCACCAGAAAGTTGGTGTGGCATTTTATTCGCAAAATTTTTCATTCCAACTTTGTCTAAAACTTCGCCGATTTTGTCCTCCATTTCATTTTTGTCTGTCCAGCCTGTCGCTCTCAAAACAAAAACCATGTTTTCGTGCACATTTCTATCCGGAAGCAATTTAAAATCTTGAAATACAATTCCGATTTTTCTTCTCAAATACGGAATATTCTTTTCTTTTAAAGCGGCCAAATCATAGTCAACAATGCTTCCCTGACCTTCAGTCAAAGGCAAATCAGCATACAAAGTTTTCATGAAACTGCTTTTTCCAGTACCGGTTTTTCCAATCAAATAAAGGAATTCTCCGTGATTGACTTCAATATTTACATTCGATAAAATGAGATTTTTCTCTTGATAGATATTTACGTTTCTTAAAAAAAGTACTGGCTGTGGCATAGCGAATTTAGTTTATGACGTAAAAGTAATAAGTTAACGTGCTTTATCAAAATTTAATTGCAGTTCATTGGTTTTAAATTTTTAGAAGCGAAACTTTCGGTGTTTTTAGAAACATCAGTCCCGCTTTCTGCAGTAGCTTTTCTCCGTAAACGGAAGAAAAGGCTACTGCCGCCAATCGGGGCTAGCAAAAAACCATAGAATTTTCAGAATCCTCAGCCCAATTGAAATCGAAAACCTCGGCTCAAAAAAACCTTAAATTAACTTATATGCCTTATATGGTAATAAAAAAAATCATGTTTTTAGCCCCTTTAAACTCAAAACCTTAAACCTTCAACCCAAAAATGTTAAAAATTTTTCACAATAAACCCAAAACCCCTGCCGTTATAAACATAGGAATTTGATATATTTGAATTTTAAACAAAAACAATAAAAATGCATAAACTTTCAAGGTTATTTCTGCTGTTTTCATTTGTGGGAACCGCTCCGGTTTTTGCGCAGCAGTCGGCAATTTACACCAACGATTTAAGGGAATTCAACAAGGCTTTGGCGCTTTATAAAGAAAAGCAGTATCAGGCAGCTCAGATTATTTTCGAAAAAGTGAAAGCCGAAAACGTAAATAAAAATTCTGACGTAGAAGCCGATTGCGCTTACTATATCGCCAATTGCGCCATTCGTTTGAACCAATCTGATGCGGATCAAAAAATGGAAAGTTTTGTCGAAAATTATCCGACAAGCACAAAGCAAAACCAAGCCTACATTGAAGTGGCGCATTATTATTTTGAGCAGGGAAAATATCCGCTGTCGATGAAATGGTTTGATAAAGTAGATGAAAGTACGCTGAGTCAAGACGACAGGGATAAATATAATTTCCAAAAAGGATATACATTTTTTACGTCTGGAAATAAAAAAGAAGCCTCGAATTACTTTAATCAAGTATTGAATTCTAAAGAATATGGTTCTCAAGCCAAATATTATTTAGGATTTATGGCTTATGAATCTGACGATTATACGAAAGCTACAAAGTTATTCGACGAAGTTTCTGGCGAAGAAAAATACCAAGAAAAGATGTCTTATTTTCAAGCAGATATGAATTTTAAGCTTGGAAAATTTGACAAAGCCATCGACTTAGGAAAAGCCGCAATGGCAAAATCAAATGCACAGGAAAAGTCTGAATTGAATAAAATTATCGGCGAAAGCTATTTTAATTTGAAGCAATATGACAAAGCGATTCCGTATTTGAACGAATACAGGGGGAAAAAAGGTAAGTGGAATAATACTGATTTCTACCAATTAGGATATGCTTACTACAAGCAAGGTGACTTTGAAAATGCCATCGCGCAATTCAATAAAATCATCGACGGAAAAGATGCTGTAGCGCAAAATGCGTATTATCATTTGGGTGAAAGCTACTTAAAAACGGACAAAAAACAGCAGGCTTTGAATGCTTTCAAAAATGCTTCTGAAATGGAATTTGATGCAAAAATCCAAGAAGATGCTTATTTGAACTACGCTAAATTAAGCTATGAAATAGGGAATTCTTACCAAAGTATTCCGGCAGTCTTAAGCGGATTTATTGAAAAATATCCGAATAATCCAAGCAGGGCAGAAGTGGAAACGCTTTTGATCAATTCTTATATTACGTCTAAAAACTATAAAGAAGCTTTGGTTTTATTAGAAAAAAATAAAAGTTCAAATAGAGAAGCCTATCAAAAAGTTACTTTTTACAGAGGTTTAGAATTGTACACCGATGGAAGCTACCAAGAAGCTTTGGCAATGTTTAAAAAATCTTTGGGAGAGAGAAACAATGCTAAATTTACAGCTCGCGCGACTTTCTGGAAAGCAGAAACGGAATACGTTTTAGATAATTTCAACGAAGCTTTATTGACTTACAAACAATTTATAGGAAGTGCTGAAGCAAAGAATACGCCAGAAAATAAAAACATCTATTATAATGTAGGCTACACTTATTTCAAGCTGAAAGAATACGATCAGGCGGCGACAAATTTCCAAAGCTTTATTACAACTGGCGCAAAAGACGACAAAGTTCGTTTGAATGACGCTTATTTGCGTTTGGGCGACAGTTATTATGTGTCTGCAAAATACTGGCCGGCGATGGATGCTTACAACAAAGCGATTGAAATTAAAGGAATAGACGCAGATTACGCAGCTTACCAAAAAGCAATCAGCTACGGATTTGTTTCCAGAAACGATAAAAAAATTGAAGATTTAAATAGCTTCGTAAAGAATTTCCCAAAATCGCAATTGCGTGATGATGCTTTGTATGAGCTGGGAAATACTTATGTTACAGAAAAGAAAACAGAATTGGCGGTTCAGACTTATGATAAATTAATTGCTGAATATAAAGGCGGATCTTACGCGTCAAAAGCAATTTTGCGTCAAGGTTTGGTGTATTACAATGCTGAAAAAGACCAATTGGCTTTGGCAAAATTGAAAAAAGTTGTAGCGGAATACCCAAATACGCCAGAAGCTTTAGAAGCAGTTTCAACAGCAAGATTGATTTATTTAGATAGCGGTAAAGTTGACGAATATGCAACTTGGGTGAAAACTTTAGATTTCGTAGAAGTTTCTGATGCTGAATTAGACAATGATACTTACGAAGCGGCAGAAAAACAATACTTGCAAAATAATACAAAACCTGCAATCACAGCTTTGAGTGGTTATGTAGCGAAATTTCCAAATGGGGTGAATGCCTTGAAAGCGAATTTCTATTTAGCACAATCTTATTTTGCTGACGGTTTGCCAAATAACGCGATTCCGAATTATGAATTCGTGATTTCTAAGCCAAGAAATGAATTTACTGAACAGTCTTTGGCGCGTCTTTCTCAAATCTATTTGAAAAAAGCGGACTATGCAAAAGCGGTTCCGGTATTGAAAAGATTAGAAACAGAAGCAGATTATCCGCAGAATATTACGTTCGCGCAGTCAAATTTGATGAAGTCTTATTATGATCAAAAAGATTATGAAAACGCGGCGGTTTACGCAGAAAAAGTCTTGAACAATCCAAAAACGGACAATGCTGTGAAAAGTGATGCGCAGGTTATCGTGGCGCGTTCGGCTATAAAAATCAATGATGAAGCGAAGGCAAAAACGGCTTATGCCAAATTATTAACGATTGCAAAAGGAGAATTGGCGGCAGAAGCTTTGTATTATGACGCTTATTTCAAAAACAAAGACGGAAAGTTTGACGCTTCAAACACGGCGGTTCAAAAACTGGCAAAAGATTATTCAGGATATAAATATTTCGGTGCAAAAGGATTGGTGGTGATGGCTAAGAATTTCTACGGATTAAAAGACAGTTTCCAGGCAAATTATATCTTGGAAAGCGTTCTGAAAAATTTCAAAGATTACCCAGATGTTGTAGAAGAAGCACAAAAAGAATTGGATATTATTAAGGGAGAAGAGGCAAAACGTAACTCCTCAATTCAAAACTAATTTCATCTTATTCTAAATTTCAATACTTGTATTATGACAAATAAAATTCAATATAAAATGGCGGCTCTGTTTCTTTTTGCAGGACTCCAAACCACTTTTGCACAGAAAAAAGACGAGAACATCGGGACGGAAGTCGTTAACGTTGTAAAACCTTACACGCCTACAATTTCTGATGCTTTTAAAGTAAAAGAAACGCCGACTTTAGAAGACGATGACAATACGAAAAGAGAAGAAATCAAGTACAATATTTTCTCTTTTCCGGTAGCTTCAACCTTCACGCCTTCAAAAGGTAGAGCGGCGACAGTAGATAAAGCAAAACAAGAAAAGTTGTATAAAAACTATGCAACTTTAGGCGTAGGAAACTACGGAACCGTAAATGCAGAATTGTTCGTAACAGAAAATCTAAATAAAAATGAATATGTGGGAGGAATGCTTCGCCATATTTCTTCGCAAGGAGGCATCAATGATATTTTGCTAGACGATAAATTCTACAATACCTCATTAGATTTGACTTACGGAAACCAGCAAAAAGATTATTCTTGGAATGTCGACGCGGGTTACCAGCACCAGATTTACAATTGGTATGGCTTGAGAAATGACTTCGGAAGTGATCTTTTAGAAGAAGACAGAAATGCGATCGTAAACGGAATCGATCCGCAGCAAACGTATCAAAATATTTATTTAGGCGGAAGATTCAGCGCCAAAGAAAGCATTTTCAAAGATGCAACGTTAAGATTCAACCGTTTTTCAGATAATTTTGGTTCTGGAGAAAACAGATTTTTCGTGAAACCAACTGTTGGTTTTGAAGTTGGCGGCCAAAAAGTGAATGCAAGTTTTGTGGTAGATTATATTGGAGGTTCGTTTGAAAAAACCTATTTCGGAGGCAATGAAATCAAATACGGCTACGCAAATTTCGGAGTGCAGCCGAGTTTTACTTATCAGCAAGATGATTTGACTGTGAATTTGGGCGCCGGACTTTTCTACAGTGTTGACAATGAAAACAGCGACAATAAATTCTTCGTTTATCCGCAAGTTACTGCAACTTACCGAATTGTCGGAGACGTAATGATTGCTTACGCTGGCGCGGAAGGAAGCCTGAAACAAAACTCCTATCGTGATTTTGTGCAAGAAAATTTCTTCGTATCGCCAACTTTGGGAATCGCTCCAACTGACCAAAAATATGATATCTACGTAGGTTTAAAAGGAAAAATCGCCAATAATGTTGGTTTCAATGTAAGAGGTTCTTATAAAAATGAAGACCAAAAAGCGATGTTCAAAAACAATCCTTATTCTTCTACGAATCCAAATACCGAAGGTTACGCTTTCGGAAATTCGTTTGACGTAGTTTATGATAACGTGAAAACAATCAGTTTCTTCGGAGAATTGAAAGCTGATTTTTCTAAAAATGTTTCTTTCGGAATTTCTGGAACTTTCAATAGTTTTACGACAGATATCGAATCAGAAGCATGGAATCTGCCAACGCTTGAAGTTGCAGCCAATCTAGATTTCAACATTACCGAAAAATGGTATGCAGGAACAAGCGTATTTTTTGTAGGCGAAAGAAAAGACCAGTTCAGCTACACTTCTGTGTTGAGAAATGATTTAGAAAACACTACATTAGACAGCTATTTTGACTTGAATGCACATGTTGGCTATAAATACAGCGACAGATTAACGGCCTTTTTAAGACTGAACAACATTGCCAGCCAAGACTACCAAAAATGGATCAATTATCCGGTTCAAGGATTCCAGTTTTTGGTAGGAGCAAATTACAAGTTTGATTTTTAAACCAAATCAAATCCTTATTTTACCGCAGCTTCACAGATTTTTAATCGATGAATCTGCGGTATTTTTTTGCTACACATGGAATCCGCGAAAACCAGCACAATTCATTTGAATCCGCGTCCTAAAAAACATTCTAATTAAGCTTCAAAAGAATAAAATGACTCTAAAAGAAAAAACACTAGAACATTATAAACAGCTAGTCCAAGATAAAATCGATGTTTTTCAAGACATGATTTTAAATCTTACGGAAGATGCCAAAAACGATGCAAAAGGTTCTGCTGGAGACAAGCATGAAACCGCGCTTTCAATGATGCATTTGGAACAAGAAAAGCTGAATCATAAGATTAAGGAATATCTAGAACAGAAAGATATTTTAGACAAAATTGACGCTTCAAAGCAAAACAGAATAATCACCGTAGGAAGCTTGATAAGAGCCAACGGAATTTTATTGTTCATGAGCGCCGCACTCCCGAAAATCAAAATAGAAGAAAAAAATATCATCGCCCTTTCGCCACAATCTCCATTAGGAAGTAAATTATTAGGACAGCAAGTCAATTACACTTTCGAAATAAATGGAACAAAATATTTAATCGAAAGTGTAGAATAGAAATTGGCAAGAGGAAATAAGTAAAAACCAGTCAAACAAAAAATCCGCGCTATCTGCGTAATCCATTTCAAATCTGCGTCCAAATAAAATAAAAAGGCCATTCTAATTGAATGGCTTTTTTATAAAATAAACCTAGATTGCTTTTTTTACTTAAATAACTTTCATAAATAACCAAAAATGTATTTTTAAATTATAATATGTAACTAAAAATAAAAATACACTCTAATAAATAAAACAAATACTTCAAATTTGCTTTATCAAAATAAGTAAAATTACAGAAAGATAAAGTTATGTGCGGAATTTTAGCAATTATAGGAAAAGGCAAAGACGAAGAATTAGTAAAACAACTTTCAAAAAGAATGTCACATCGCGGACCAGATGAAAGCGATTTGCATGTTACTGAAAATGGCCATATTTTGAGCCATGAACGTTTGTCAATCATCGATTTGCATTCTGGAAAACAGCCAATAAAAGGAACAAAAACTGCCTATATGGTGCACAACGGCGAAATCTACAATCACCAAGAATTGAGAGAAACCGTTTTGAAATCACACACTTTCCGTACGAAATCTGATTCAGAAGTAATAGTGCATTTATATGAAGAATTTGGTTATGATTTTCTGAATAAGCTTGACGGAGATTTCGCTTTCGTGGTAATCGATGGAGACGATTTTATTGCAGGAAGAGATGCTGTTGGAGTGAAGCCTTTGTATTATGGATTGGACGATAGGGGAAGAATTTATTTTTCTTCTGAAATGAAACCAATCGCAGACCAATGTAAAACGCTAGCAACCTTTCCTCCGGGACATTATTATACTCCAAAAACTGGTTTTGTAAAATATTACAAACCAGAATATGAAGATTATACAAAAGCAACAGAAGCTTTAGATTTGACAGCACTCAGAGAATCTCTAACAGAAGCCACACGCAAAAGATTAATGAGCGATGTTCCAATCGGAGTATTGCTTTCAGGAGGTTTGGATTCTTCTTTGACTTCTGGAATTGCAGCGCGTTTGTTGAAAGAAAAAGGAAAAACATTGCACTCGTTTTCAATCGGATTGGACGCAGAAGCTCCGGATGCAAAAGCGGCGAGAAAAGTAGCAGCATTTTTAGGAACAGAACACCACGAAATCCACTTTACCATCGAACAAGGAATTGCCATTTTAGATAAACTGATTTGGCATTTGGAGACGTATGATGTGACTTCAGTGAGAGCGAGCACGCCAATGTATTTCTTATCAAAAGCCATCACTGATATGGGTGTAAAAGTCGTTCTTTCAGGGGAAGGAGCTGATGAGATTTTCGGAGGCTATTTGTATTTCAGAAACGCACCATCGACAGAAGATTTCCAAAAAGAAACGATTGAAAGAGTCCAGAAATTATTTACGGCCGATTTGCTTCGCGCTGACAAGTCAACGATGGCACACGGCTTAGAAGCTCGCGTTCCGTTTTTGGACAAAGCTTTCTTGGAATTATCAATCAAAATCAAGCCAGAAGAGAAACAGCCAAAAACGTATGACGGCGTTGAAAAATATATTTTGAGAAAAGCGTTCGATACGCCAGAAGATCCTTATTTACCACAAGAGGTTTTATGGAGACAAAAAGAACAGTTTTCGGACGGAGTGGGTTACAACTGGATTGACCAATTGATTGAATATTGTTCTTCTCAAATCACAGATTACCAATTGGAACGCGCTGGTGAAAGATTTACATACAACACGCCGACAACGAAGGAGGCATATTTTTATAGAGATATTTTTCATAAACATTTCCCACAAGTTAGCGCTGCGCAAACGGTAAGAAAATGGATTCCGAAATGGCAAGAAAACCAAGATCCAAGTGGTCGTGCAAATGCTGCGCACGTGCAAGCAGATATTGCCATAGCAAAAAATAATATTAGTGTTTAAATTTTCAAATTGGAAGTTTAGTTTGTTTGTGAAAAAGCGTTACTTTTTTAGTAGCGCTTTTTGTTTTTTAAGCGTTCCAATTACGTCAAGGGGTCACAGATTCCAAACAAGCGAAGAGGTTTTCGAATAGCCCCGATGGTGGCATTGTTTGAGCTCTTTCATGGCTTTGGTAAGCCATGAAAAGCGAATGCTTCCAGCGGGAAAATAGAGGGCAGGAATGCCGAAAGATTCGCTTCTAAAGTTCTGTGTAATCTGTTCGGATTATCATTATTTTGAATAGTTTTAATTCAAAATAAATGAAGTGTAATCACTTCGCATAAAGAAAAGACGTGCATGGAAATTCTATAATTTAAAACTCATAATTCATAACTTATAATTAATAAAGTGTTGATAACTTAAGTGCTAAAAGTAGGTTTTATGGCGGAAAATAGCTCCCGTTTTCATATATTTGTTCGTTAAACATAAAAATAGCTTTTTTAGACAAATAATATGAGCGAAGAAATCAAGAAGAACAATTATTCAGCCGATAGTATTCAAGCATTAGAAGGGATGGAGCACGTGAGAATGCGTCCGTCGATGTATATTGGAGATGTAGGTGTAAGAGGTTTGCACCACTTAGTTTATGAAGTTGTCGATAACTCTATCGATGAGGCGATGGGTGGCCATTGCGACACTATTTCAGTTGCCATTAATGAAGATAATTCAATCACTGTTGAAGATAACGGCCGTGGTATTCCGGTTGATTTACATAAAAAAGAAGGCGTTTCTGCACTTGAGGTTGTAATGACCAAAATTGGTGCCGGAGGTAAATTCGATAAAGATTCATACAAAGTTTCAGGAGGTCTTCACGGGGTTGGGGTTTCTGTGGTAAATGCGTTGTCAAACCACATGAAATCTACGGTTTTCCGTGATGGAAAAATCTATGAGCAAGAGTATGAAAAAGGAAAAGCGATGTATCCGGTTAAGCAAGTTGGCGAGACGGAGAAACGCGGTACAAGACAGACTTTTTATCCAGATGATACGATTTTTACACAGACTGTTGAGTTTTCATACGATACTTTGTCAGCGCGTATGCGTGAGCTTTCGTTCTTGAATAAAGGAATCACGATTACTTTTACAGATAAAAGAGAAAAAGACGATAAAGGAGAATTTATCAGCGAAGTTTTCCATTCAGACGAAGGTTTGAAAGAATATATTCGTTTTTTAGATGGTAACCGCGAACCGATTATTTCGCACGTTATTAGCATGGAAAGAGAAACTGGTGATATTCCGGTGGAAGTGGCTTTGATTTATAATACAAGCTACTCTGAAAATATTTTCTCTTACGTAAATAATATCAACACGCACGAAGGTGGAACGCACTTGCAAGGTTTTAGAACTGGTTTGACTCGTTCTTTAAAGAAATATGCAGATGCTTCTGGGTTGTTAGATAAATTGAAATTTGAGATTACGGGAGATGATTTCCGTGAAGGTTTGACAGCTATTATTTCGGTAAAAGTTTCAGAACCGCAATTCGAAGGCCAGACAAAAACTAAGCTTGGAAATAGAGAAGTAGTTTCTCCGGTAAGTCAGGCTGTTGCTGAAATGGTGGAGTCTTATTTGGAAGAAAATCCGAATGATGCTAGAATTATCGTTCAAAAAGTAATCTTGGCTGCTCAAGCTCGTCACGCTGCGAAAAAAGCACGTGAAATGGTTCAAAGAAAAACCGTTATGGGTGGCGGAGGATTGCCAGGAAAATTATCTGACTGTTCTGAGCAAGATCCAGCAAAATGTGAAGTTTTCCTTGTTGAGGGAGATTCTGCAGGCGGAACTGCAAAACAAGGTCGTGATAGAATGTTTCAAGCGATTTTGCCTTTGCGTGGTAAGATTTTGAACGTAGAAAAAGCAATGCACCACAAAGTTTTTGAGAACGAGGAGATTAGAAATATCTTCACGGCTCTTGGTGTAACAATCGGTACTGCGGAAGATTCAAAAGCATTGAACTTAGAAAAATTAAGATACCATAAAGTGGTAATCATGTGTGATGCTGATGTCGATGGTTCTCACATTTCTACCTTAATATTAACCTTCTTCTTCAGATTTATGAAAGAGTTGATTGAAAACGGTCACGTTTACATAGCTACTCCGCCATTGTATTTAGTGAAGAAAGGAAACAAAAAAGAATACGCTTGGACAGATGCACAGCGTGATGAAATCAGTTCTGGTTTTGGAACAGGTTTCAACATCCAGCGTTATAAAGGTCTTGGAGAGATGAATGCGGAGCAATTGTGGGAAACTACATTGAATCCAGGTTTCAGAACTTTGCGTCAAGTTACAATCGATAGTCTTGCAGAAGCAGATCGTGTTTTCTCAATGTTAATGGGTGATGAGGTACCGCCTCGTCGTGAATTTATCGAGAAGAACGCAGTTTATGCTAAGATTGATGCGTAAATAAATTGAATCGGTTAATTATTTATTCTTAAATGATTAACCGATTTATTTTTTGACCAAGTAACCAAAAAACAAACAAACAAAAATATAATTATTATGAAAGTTACAGTAGTAGGTGCCGGTAACGTGGGTGCAAGTTGCGCAGACGTTATTTCATACAGAGGAATTGCTAGTGAAGTAGTTTTATTGGATATTAAAGAAGGTTTTGCCGAAGGTAAAGCTATGGATTTAATGCAATGCGCTACAAATACAGGTTTTAATACACAGATAAAAGGTGTGACTAATGATTATTCTAAAACTGCAGACAGCGATGTTGTAGTGATTACTTCTGGAATTCCGAGAAAACCTGGAATGACAAGAGAAGAATTAATTGGAATCAATGCTGGAATTGTGAAATCAGTTGCAGAAAATGTGTTGAAATATTCTCCGGAAGCAATCATTGTGGTAGTTTCAAATCCGATGGATACAATGACTTATTTGACTTTAAAAGCTACAGGAATTCCCAAAAATAGAATCATCGGAATGGGCGGTGCTTTGGATAGTTCTCGTTTCAGATATTATTTGTCAAAAGCACTGGATAAACCATCAAATGACGTTTCTGCAATGGTAATCGGTGGTCATGGAGATACAACTATGATTCCGTTGACAAGATTAGCTTCTTATAATGGTATTCCGGTTTCTGAATTTCTTTCTAAAGAAGAATTAGAAAAAGTAGCGGCTGACACAATGGTTGGTGGTGCGACTTTAACTGGATTATTAGGAACTTCAGCTTGGTATGCGCCTGGAGCTTCTGTAGCTTATTTGGTGGACAGTATTTTGAATGACCAAAAGAAAATGATTGCTTGTTCTGTGTTTCTAGAAGGAGAATATGGTCAAGATGATATCTGTCTAGGTGTTCCTTGCATCATTGGAAAAAATGGTATTGAAGAAATTCTTACGATCAATTTAGATGAAAATGAAAAAGCATTGCTTGCTAAAAGCGCCGATGCGGTTAGAAATATGAATGCCGATTTAAAGTCGGTTTTAGCATAATTTCTATCTTAAAAATTAAGAGACTGCTTCTTGCAGTCTTTTTTTTATGATATAATTAGCAAATTAATTGGTTAATCTTTCGGTTAATTATATATTTGCTCGTTTTAAAAAAATGGGATAACTCAAGTTGTGGTAATCTTTTAAGGTAACTGCTTGATTTAGCCTGTTTTATTTGTATAAACACCATAAATAAGAAATTTAATTAATTTTTAGTAATAATGCAGAATAGAGGACTCGTTAAATTTTTTGCAATTTTATTTGCATTGGTAAGTATTTACCAACTTTCTTTCACATTCGTAGCCAATGGCGTGAAAAGTGATGCAAAAGCTTTTGCTAACGGCGATGAAAAGAAAGAGTTAGAATATCTTACTTCAAAGGAGAAAGAAACCGTTTATAATTTAGGTTTCACAAGCTTTACCTATAAAGAAGTTGCTGACAAGCAAATCAATAAAGGTTTGGATCTTGAAGGAGGTATCAACGTAATTTTACAAATTTCTGTAAAAGACGTTTTGAAAACTTTGTCTAATGAATCAAAAAACAAAGTTTTCAACAAAGCTTTAGAAAATGCAAGTAAAAACCAAGAAGGAAATCAAGACTACATTGATGCTTTTTTCGTTGCCTTTGATCAAGAATCAAAAGGAACTGTAAAATTAGCTGATCCAGAAATTTTTGCACACAGAAATTTAGAGGAAGTTACTTTTAACATGACAGATGCTCAAGTTAAAACTATCCTTAGAAGAAAAGTAAGCGAATCTGTAGAAAGTGCTTTTAGAGTATTGACAGAACGTATCGATAAATTTGGAGTTGTTCAGCCAAACATTCAAAAGTTAGGTGAATCAGGAAGAATCTTAGTAGAGCTTCCTGGAGCAAAAGATGAAATCCGTATCAAAAAATTATTGCAAAGTACGGCACAACTTGAATTTTGGGAAACTTACAAAATCGAAGAAATGGGCAATTTCTTGATGTCTGCAAATGAGATTTTGAAAAAGAGTGAAAAAGAAGTTGTTAAAACTGAAACTGCTAAAACTAGCATCGATACAATAAATGGCGGAAGCGATTTATTGACAGACGCTAAAAATGATTCGTTGGCAGCTACAAAAAAAGGAGCTAATCCTTTGTTAGATAAAATGGCAGCTTACGGAAGCGGACCAGTTCTTGGATACTTTACTCCAAAAGATACTGCTTCAATTACACGTTACTTGAATATGGCTGAAGTGAAAGCTTTGTTGACAGGTGAGCAACGTTATGCTAAATTTGTATGGAGCAAGCCGCAATCAATTAATATTTTAAATCAGCAAATTGTTGATCCTATTAAAACTGCAGGTTCAAAAAAGACTGAAGTTTTAGAATTATATGCTTTAAAAGGTAACAGACAAAACTTGCCAGCAATGAGCGGTGCTGTTGTAACTGATGCAAGTGACAAATTTGACCAGATGGGTAAGCCTTCTGTGGAAATGGTTATGAACAGCAAAGGTGCTAAAGACTGGGAAGAATTAACAGGAAAAGCATATACTGAAAAAGGATTTATTGCTATAGTTCTTGATAATGTTGTTTATTCTGCTCCTGGAGTTACTAGTGGTGCAATCGCCGGAGGAATTTCTCAAATCACTGGAAATTTTGATATTGCTGAAACTAAAGATTTGGCAAACATCTTAAGAGCTGGTAAATTGCCAGCTTCTGCAGATATCGTTCAGTCTGACGTTGTTGGTCCATCTTTGGGTCAAGAAGCAATTGACAACGGTATCAATTCTGCATTGGTTGGATTATTATTGGTTTCTCTTTGGATGATTATTTATTATGGCAAATCAGGATGGTATGCAAATATAGCTTTGATTGTTAACTTGCTTTTCTTGTTCGGTATTCTTGCAAGTATTGGAGCGATTTTGACACTTCCAGGTATCGCAGGTATCGTTTTAACAATGGGTACCGCAGTCGATGCAAATATCATTATTTATGAAAGAGCAAAAGAAGAACTTCGATTAGGAAAAACGCTTGATGAAGCAGTTAAAATTTCTTTCAGCTGGAGAGGTGCAATGTCATCTATTACTGATGCAAACGTAACGCACATCTTGACTGGAGCCGTATTGTTTATCTTTGGTACAGGACCAATTAAAGGTTTTGCAACAACTTTGTTGATTGGTATATTTACTTCATTGTTCACCTCTATTTTTATTACAAGAATATTGTTAGAGTGGAGTATGTCTAGAAAAAATAACTTGACGTTTGTAACTTCAATGTCTAAAAACTGGTTTACAAACTTCCATTACGACTTCTTAGGTAAAAAGAAATTTACTTATATTTTCTCTAGCTGTGTTGTAATCATCAGTTTTGTTTCTTTATTCGTAAACGGATTAGATGAAGGTGTTGATTTTGTTGGAGGGCGTACTTTGCAAGTAAGATTTGAAAAACCAGTTGAAGCTTCAGTTGTTGCTGACGAATTATCTGATGTTTTTGGAAGCGGTGTTCAGGCAAAAGTTCTTGGAGACAAAGAGCAATTAAAAATTGTTACTAAATATAAAATCGATGATCCTTCTACTGAAGCAGATATCGAAGTGAATAAAATGCTTTTTGATAATCTTAAAAAGTATTATAATGCTGATTTGACTCAAGAGAAATTTGTTAATGCTTACGATGGAAAAACGGTAGGTATTATGTCTTCTTCAAAAGTTGGTCCAGCAGTAGCAAAAGATATTAAAACTAACTCTATATGGGCAGTTTTAGGAGCTATGGCAGTTGTGTTTTTGTATTTGATGGTTAGTTTCAGAAAATGGCAATATAGCTTAGGTGCGATCGCTGCAGTGGCGCATGACGTTATCTTTGTTTTAGGAATCTATTCATTATGTTACAAATTCATGCCGTTTCATATGGAAATGGATCAGCACTTCATTGCGGCTATCTTAACCGTAATTGGATACTCAATGAACGATACTGTAATTGTATTCGATAGAATTCGTGAGTATCTTGCAGGTAAAACAAAAGGTAACTTTAATGAAATTGTAAACAGATCTGTAAATACAACAATGTCAAGAACAATCAATACTTCGTTGACAATGGTATTAGTATTGTTGATCATGTTTATCTTCGGTGGAGAGTCAATCAGAGGATTTATCTTCGCAATGTTGGTTGGTATCATCGTAGGAACTTACTCTTCATTGTTCATAGCAACTCCAGTTCTTGTAGATTCAATCTCAGATGCTGAGCACAAAAGAATCGAAGACTTACATAACAATGCTAAAGAAGAAACAGTTTAATACTTTTCAATATTAAAAAAGGCCTCAAGAAATTGAGGCCTTTTTTTTGGATATAATTGAAAAAGTATAAAAACTTCAAATGATAGAAAAATGAAATGCTTTCAAATGTAGAATTGGTTCAAGTAAGTCTTCTAGAAGCTATCAAAAAGGTTCGACAGCTATTTTTTAAGTTGTGAGAAGGAAATCAGCGGACTTGGTCAGTTAAATGGATGTTATTGCAACCTCTAAGATGTGAATCTTCTTGCAAGTCGCAAAAAAAAAGATGTTCAATAGGTTTTTAATCGTATTAAAATTTTGCTTGTAAAATTTCAAAGCTATTTTATCTGGTGGAATGATTGCTGGCTTTAAAATAAAAAAGGAGAGCAAAAGCTCTCCTTAAAATTTATATTGAAATCTTACTTATAGTGAATGTGCCTTTTTCTTGGCTCTGAACATCAAATAAAAGCCTGCAATGATAAAAGGAATACTCAGCCACTGTCCAGTCGATAAAATTGGATTTTCTCCTTCAAAACCTCCTTGTGATTCTTTTACAAATTCTACGAAGAAACGAACCGTCCATAAGAGAATAAAGAATAGGCCTAATAGGTATCCTGGTTTTTGTCTAGCATCCGTTTTCCAATAGGCATAAAATAAGATCAGAAATACAAAAACATAGCCGATTGCTTCATAAAGTTGCGCCGGATGTCTATACGGAATTTGAGCCAGTATTTCGGAAAAGCGCGGATCGTGCTGGATTAAATTAAAACCTTCATTCAAATCTTTAGCTCCGGTTGTTCTTAAAACTTCTGCTTTTCTTGGCCAAAACTCATCATCTCTAATAAATTTTACTGCATAAAAATTATCTCCAGAAGTTGGGTGGCCAAAGATTTCTGAATTGAAAAAGTTTCCTAATCTGACGAAAATCGCACCGCTCGCTACAGGAATTACAATTCTGTCCAAAACCCATAAAATTGGTCTCTTGATGATATTTTTGCTATAAAAATACATCGTGACGATTATTGCAATAGCGGCGCCATGACTTGCCAAACCTGTAAAACCTGTAAATTCAAGCTCAGGCTTTGTTCTTATTGGTAGAAAAACGCTCCAAAAATCTTCCTTAAAAAGTTCTGGCTGATAAAAAAATACATGGCCTAAACGCGCTCCGATCAATGTTGCTAAAAAAGTATAAATGAATAAGGAATCTAATTTTTCAATCGATTCGTTTTCACGGATAAAAATGTGTTTCATCAAATACCATCCTAGTACAAAAGCAATTACAAACATCAGGCTGTAATAACGAATTACAAAAAAGCCAAGATCAATTCCTTCTGACGGATTCCAAACAATGCTTAAAGCTGTAGTCATATTTTTTAGTTCTTAATTATGCGTAAAAATAAAGATTTGAATTTAATCGAGTTCAAAAAAGCGAGTTAATGTTTATGATTGCAGGTTTTTTCAGGAACAGGATCATAGCCTTTTCCACCCCAAGGATTGCAACTCAAAATACGTTTTATTCCTAAAAATCCTCCTTTGAGCAAACCATGTCTCTGTAAAGCTTCTAAAGTATATTGCGAGCAAGTTGGTTCATACCTACAAGCCGACGGCAGAAAAGGTGAGATGCCGGCCTGATAAAACCGAATCAGCAATACAAAAGGCGCTACGAGGATTTTTTTAAATGTCAAGATAAATTCCTTTTAAAAAAAATGATGAAGCTTTGTCGGCTTCATCATTGTGTTAGTTTATAGAAAATGTAGTTCCGTCTTTTCCGTCTTTTAAATTAATTCCCAGAACTGTTAATTGGTCTCGAATTTTATCCGAAAGAGCAAAATCCTTATTGGCTCTCGCTTCGTTTCGCATTCCGATTAACATATTTACAACACTATCTAATTTTTCAGTATTTCCAACCATTTTTTCGTTTGTCAAACCTAAAACATCGAACAAAAAAGATTCCATCGTTTTAGTGAGCAAAGCCAAATCTTCAGCAGTAATTGTTTCTTTATTTTCTTTCAATAAATTGATATAGCGAACGGCCTCAAAAAGCTGTGCAATCAAAATTGGCGTATTGAAATCATCATTCATTGCTTCGTAGCATAATGAAATCCAAGCTTGAATATCAATGGAAGAATTTCCTGAAGGAGTAATTTCGCAAATCGTGTCAAAAGCTTCCATTAATCTTATAAAACCCTTCTCAGAAGCAGCAATTGCATCATCCGTAAAATCTAAATTGCTTCTATAATGAGCCTGAAGCATAAAAAATCTAGCAACAGAAGGCGAATAAGCCTTGCTTAAAAACGGACTTCCGCCTGTGTAAATTTCTCTCGGCAAAATATTGTTTCCAGTGGATTTCGCCATTTTCTTTCCATTCAATGTAAGCATATTGGCATGCATCCAATAATTTACAGGAGATTCGCCGGTGCAAGCTTCGTTTTGTGCAATTTCACACTCGTGGTGCGGAAATTTCAAATCCATCCCGCCACCATGAATATCAAAATGATTACCCAAATATTTTGTACTCATGGCTGTACATTCCAAGTGCCAACCGGGAAAACCATCGCTCCAAGGCGAAGGCCAACGCATGATATGTTCTGGTTCTGCTCTTTTCCAAAGTGCAAAATCTTGCGGATTTCTCTTGTCAGATTGCCCGTCTAATTCACGAGTATTGGCAATCATATCTTCGATATTTCGACCGCTCAATTTTCCGTAATTATGTGTTTTATTGAATTTTACGACATCAAAATATATAGAACCATTTGACTCATATCCGATTCCGTTCTCAATAATTTTCTTAATAATTTCAATCTGCTCAATAATATGTCCCGTTGCAGTGGGCTCAATACTTGGCGGTAAAAAATTAAATTCCTTCAAAATTTCATGAAAGTCAACGGTGTAACGTTGCACAATTTCCATTGGTTCTAATTTTTCAACGCGTGCTTTTTTGGCAATTTTATCCTCGCCTTCATCTTCATCATCCACCACGTGGCCAACATCAGTGATATTTCTGACATATCGAACCTTGTAGCCAATGTGTTGCAGGTATCTGAAAACTACGTCGAAAGACATAAAAGTTCTCACATTTCCCAAATGCACATTGCTGTAAACCGTGGGTCCGCAAACATACATTCCAACATTTCCTTCGTGTAAAGGCGTGAAAACTTCTTTTTCTCCTGAAAGAGAATTGTATATTTTTAGATTTTGATTCTGGTATAAAGGCATATGTTTTTATTTTTTAGAAGCTATTCCTGCTGTGTATTTCAATCTTTTTTATCAATGTCTTTTTTTGTACAAATAAAAAAGAGCTTCCGCTGGTCGCTTTTTTTCTTCAACAAAAAATAGCCATTGCTTAAAAAAGGATTTCCATTTCCATCAGGGCTAGGGCTTTTGGGGAAAAATTAGAATTTTGTATCAAATTTAATATAATCCAAGAATTCTCGACGAGTAGCCTCTTCTTTAAATTTGCCTCCAAACTCAGAAGTAACAGTGCTGCTTTCGATATCTTTGATTCCTCTTGAATTAACGCAAAGATGTTTTGCATCGATAACGCAGGCAACATCTTGAGTATTCAAAACTTTTTGCAATTCTTGCACAATCTGCATAGTCAAACGTTCTTGCACCTGCGGACGTTTTGCGAAATATTCCACAATTCTGTTCATCTTTGAAAGACCAACTACGGTTCCGTTTGAAATGTAAGCTACGTGAGCTCTTCCTATAATTGGAAGCAAGTGGTGCTCGCAAGTAGAATATAATGTAATATTTTTTTCTACAAGCATTTCTCCATACTTGTAATTGTTGTCGAAAGTAGAAGCTTTTGGTTTTTTCTCAGGATTTAGTCCTCCGAATAATTCTTTTACAAACATTTTGGCAACACGATTTGGTGTTCCTTTCATGCTGTCATCAGTCAAGTCCATTCCTAAAGTCAATAGAATGCTCTCAACGTCTTTTTTAATTAATTCAATTTTTTGTTCATCACTGATATCAAAAGCATCACTTCTGACAGGATTTTTAGCACTTGTTGCGATATGATTATCTCCAATTTCGTCTAGAAATTCTTCGTTATTTATCATTGAAAATAGTATGTAGTTGTAATATCCATTTTAAGACAGCAAAGATAAATAATTAATAGCAAACAATTTCGATACATGTTAAATTTAAAAAAATTGAAAATTTAAGATAATTGTTTCTTAAATTTATGTAAATTTCGCTCCTCAAACTAATCTAAAAATGAAAAAGAATTACCTTTTATTATTCTTATTTGCTTTATTATTAAATAAAAGTTACGCCCAGGATAGGGGTTGTTTTGATATCCAGACGAATACTGTTCGTCCTATTTGTCGGGTTATTGGGCAACCAAACCCATCTAGAACTTTGACAGCTTCACCGTTGGCGAATAGTATTCCTAGGCAGACAAGTAGCTATACTGTTGCTCCAACATCATATTCTTGGAGAAGTGAGGACAACGTTGGTGACGAAACAAAAGTAGAGGCAGATGACGATTGGTCAAATGTTGCTCCTGGAGATAATGGGCCTTATGTTAACTTAAGAGCACAACAAGCGACAACATTTAATTTTTGTTTTTTTGGCGAAAAGTATAATAAATGTATGATTGGTGATAATGGGGTTATTACCTTCGGTATTCAGGGAGATCCTGATTCGCCTGGTGGAACTTATACACCTGGCGGATTTTGTCCTTGGGCTATTACGGATCCTATTCCTAGTCCAAATCATATTAGAAATGCCATTTTTGGTGTTTATCAAGATTTGTTAGTAGACCGTTTTGCAGTAGGTGGAGTAATACCGCCAGGAACCAAAATAAGTTTCTTCTCAGTTGGGGTTTATCCTTGTAGAGCTTTTGTGGCTAGCTGGACTGATGTTCCTTTGTATAGTGGAGGTTGTAGTACTACTGATTTGCAATCTGTTCAAATAGTTTTGTTTGAAACTACGAATATTATTGAAGTGCATGTTAAGAAAAGAACATCTTGTGCTGCTTGGCCATCTGGAAATGGAGGAAGAGGTACTATTGGAATTCAAAATCAAGCTGGAAATGCAGGTATAGCAGCACCAGGAAGAAATGCTGCTACATTTAATACAACAAATGAAGCTTGGAGATTTACGCCAAGCGGACCTCTAATGCCAATCAGATATGAATGGACAGAAGCAGGTAATCCTTCTGTAATTATTGGAACTGGACCTTCTTTGACTGTTGCTCCAGATGTAACTACTAGTTATTGTGTAACAGCATATCTTGATGGATGTGATCCTGTAATTCCAGATATGCCTTCAGAAACACACTGCATTGAAGTGAAAGTTGAAGATCCTTATATAGGAGGCGTGATGGATATCAGACATTGTGATACTGAGCCTGACTACCAAATATTTGATATTGGAGTTAATACTAACTTAGTTTTAGGGACACGCAGTAGAAGTGATTTTGAAGTAATCTATTATAGAAGTCAAGCTGATGCTGTATTAGGTAACGCGCCTATTTCTTATACTCCAAATTTAACTACTTTGCCATTTCCGATAGAACCGGCAGGTAGTCGTTCACAAACTCTTTGGGCTAGAGTTGATGATTATGTAACAGAATGTCATTATGAATTTCCATTTACAATAAGAGTGTTGGATTGTGAAATTGATCTTTTGCTTTGTGATAAGAATAACGACAATGTTGAAATAATTGACCTGAATGATTTTACAGGTCTTATAGATGCTTCAAATATAGTTGATGGAATTAATCCACCTGATTATGATATTACTTTTCATGTGACTGAAGCAGATGCTGAAGCTTCGATTGAATTAACGGCAGCTGAAATTGCAAGTTATGAAGTAAGTAGTGGAGAAGAAATTTATATTAGAATTCAAAGCCCTACAAATCCATTGGATTATGTTATCAAGCATTTCTTGGTGCGATTAAGCCCGACACCTGATGTTTCTATTGCTGGAACAACTGAAATTTGTGTAGGTAGTACAGCACCAATTACATTAACAGGATATCCAGGATCAGTTGTAAATTATACTGATGAATTAGGAGTAACGCATACTATAACTTTACCGGCATTGGGTAGCTATGTGTTTACTACTCCAGCTATGGTTGAAGATGGAGTATATGTCTATACTTTAGTAAGCGCTGATTTAACAATAGGTGGGGTTACTTGTTCAGAAAGTTATGGAACTACAGCAGTTGTGAGTGCAGGAGATTTGCCAGATGCAGAAATTGTTACCGATGATGTAACAATTTGTGAGGGTACTTCAGCTACAATTGAATTTTTAGGTACACCAGGAACTCAAATTACATATACCGATTATGCGGGAGCTGTCGTTGAATTGCTATTAGATGCGTCTGGAGAAGGTTCTATTGTAACTCCAACAACTTTGGCACCAAATGCAAGCTATACTTATACCTTGACACACGTTACAACTTTGTCAACGCCTCCATGTGAAGAAGATCTTAATGACACTGTCACAATTACTGTGCAAGAATTACCAACAGCAACATTAACTCAAATTGATTCTCAAGTATGTTTAGGGAATCCATCTAGAGTTAGAATTTCTGGAACTGCATTAGCAAATGTTACTTATACATTAAATGGAACCTCACAAACAGTGGCTTTAGATGCTGCAGGAGAATATCTTTTGACAGAAACATTGCCAGCTGAAGGAACTTATGACTATGAACTTGTTAGTGTGGCTTCTTCTGTAGCACCTTTCTGTGAGCAATTGCAAACAGGTTTAGTGACAATAACTGTAACCGAATTGCCAGAGGCATTTGTTTCAGCTGCGGCACCAAGAATTTGTGAAAATTCAACGGCAACATTTAATTTTACAGGAACTGCTAATACAACTGTTTATTTTAGTATAAATGGAGGAGCTGAGCAATCAAGAGTCTTGACGCCAACAACAGCAGACCCTTTAATAGGAGAGGCATCTTTCACAACAGGTGTTTTGACAGATGATGTAACTTGCCAGTTAATAAGAGTTTCAACTTCCGGACCTTTACCTTGTGTTACTAATTTGACAGACTCAGCTACTGTAATAGTAAATGACTTACCAACAGCAAGAATTCAAGCAAATCAGATAATCTGTGATGGAACTGGTACAACAGTAGAGATAACAGGAACACCAAATAGTATTGTCACTTTTACATTAAATGGAGGAACAAATACTGATATTACGCTCAATGCTGGAGGAACGGCAACAATAAATACAGGAATTTTAACAGCAGATGCCACTTATAGATTGGTAAGTGTAAGATTTACTGACGTAATTACATGTTCACGTACTTTAAATTTAACATCTATAGTTAGAATTACACCATTACCAACTGCAAATTTCAGTGCAGATCCAAATATTTGTTCTAACAGAACAGCAGAAATTACTTTTGATGGTACGCCAAATGCGACAGTAAACTTTACTTCTTTTGACGGAACAGCAACGGCTACTCACAGTATCCAATTAGATGGTGCAGGAAATGGAACGTTTACAACAACTCCAATTACGTCTACGACAACATTTGATTTAGTAAATGCGGTTTCTTTAGCTTCAGGAGCAACACCTTCTTGTACAGCTCCTCTTGTTGGATCGCTTACTATAACGCCAACTGCGGCACCTATAATAAACTTTACCCCAACGCCACTTGAAGTTTGTGATGATAACACTGATGGTATTGCTTTGTTTAATTTGACACTTAAAAATGATGAAATAATTGGTGCAGGTTCTACACTTTTAATTACTTATCACGAAACAGAAAGAAATGCCCTTGATGGGGTTTTTGCAAAAGCTGATCCTTATGAAAATCTAGTTCCGGCACATCCAGAAAGTACTCCATATATTATATGGGTAAGAGTTCAAGAAGTTGGAGGTAGCGAATGTCCATCAATTGCGCAGTTGAGATTAATCGTAAACAGAACACCACAGCCAGTTGCACCAAGTGCAATTGAAATTTGTGATAATGATTCTGCTGATGGATTTGCAATTTTCCCAGATCTTAGGGTTAGAGAAGCTGAAATGCTTACACGTTTAAATAATTTAGATACATATACATTTAATTATTATTTGAATGAAACTGATGCTAAGGCAGACAGCCCGACAGCTCCAACGCTTCCAACAACAAATTATCCAAATACTAATCCTTACAGTCAAATAATTTGGGTTAGAGTTTCTAACAGCATTACAGGATGTTTCAAAGCTGTACCATTACAGCTTATTGTAAATCCAAATCCAGTTATTCCGGCTCCTGGAGCTTTAGCAGAATACACGCTTTGTGATTATGATAATCCAGGTGACGAAGTAGAAATTTTTGATCTAGAAAGCAGAAAAGAGTTTATTACAACTGTTCCTGGAATGGACATTCAGTTCTATTTTGACGATGCAGCTGTAACCGCAGGAACTCCATTGCCATTAGCATATGAAAATGAAGTAAGTCCAGCACAAACTATTGTTGTAGTTGTTACAAATACTGCTACAGGATGTTCTTCAAGAACTACGTTGACCTTAAGAGTTAGAGATTTGCCATTAATAATAATTCCTGCAGAAACGCCGCAAGTGTGTGATGATGATGGAAATAATTCAGGACAATTCGATCTTGACGCTTTGATTCCAGAAATTACTGGAGGAGCTGATTACATTATTAGTTTCCATGAAACAAGAGAAAATGCTGAGGATGATGTATTCCCATATACAAGCCCTTATGATAATTTAGCTTCGGGAGTAATTTTCATCCGTGCTGAAGATAGATTGACAGGTTGTTTCTCAGTAGCTGAATTGCCATTGATTGTAAACCCAATTCCTGAAATTCCTGATACGGGAATTCCTGAACTTGTAGTTTGTGATACAAATGCAGATAGAATCAGAAGAGTAGATTTAGTAGCTCATGCTGAACCATATCTTTTGCCACAGCCAATTGCAGGAGATTATATAATTACTTACTATCTTAACGAAACAGATGCTGATTTAGGAATTGGAGGTCGCATTGCAACACCAGCAAACCATCTTGCAACTAATGGCGATGTAATCTGGGTAAGAATTACAAATGACGTCACTAAATGTTATGATAAAACTAGTTTCCAAATTGTAATTAATCCAGCAATTGCTTTCCCATCTGTAGAGTATTCACTTTGTGATGAAGGATTGCCAAATGACGGTTTTACGGAATTTGATTTGACAAGCCAAAATGTTTTCTTTGGAGCTCCTGATTATTCAGTTGCCTATTCAACATTGGCTGGTGTAGCTATCGGTAATCCTGAAGCTTATACAAACATTAGCCCAGGTGTTCAGACGATCAGAGTTACAACAACTAATATTGCGACTGGTTGTGTTAGCACATCTACGCTTACAATTAGAGTTGTGCCTCTTCCTAATCCAAAATTAGACCCAGAAGCTATCGAAGAATGTGATGACGATAGTCCTGGTGATGGATTGACTGAATTTGATTTGACGGTTAGAGAGACTTACATTAAAAATGGAGCAACAAATGCAACTTTATTATATTATATCGATAGAGCGCAAGCAGTAGCTGATGGAGATCAAGGTACAACGTTCCCGAATGCGATTGCAACTCCAACTGCTTTTACAAATACAGTTGCTTACAACCAAACAATTTATGTTTTAGTTGTAACTAACTTTAGTAACCCTACTGTTAAAAAATGTTACCAAATTGTAGAGCTTGACTTGATCGTAAACCCATTGCCAGCATTAGGTGATAATGGAATAATTGATGATTTCGTAGCTTGCGTTTCTGGTTCAACAGGAGTTCATACTTTTACATTAAGTGATCATAATCTTGAAGTTTTAGCTCCAGGACTAGATCCTGCAGATTATACAATTTCGTATTATGATAGCGAAGCAAATGCTGAAGTTGGAACTGCAGTAGGACGCAGGCCAAACACTTATACTAATGTTACTAATCCAGAACCAATCTGGGTAAGAGTTAAAAATAACAGTACACCATGTTTTAATGTTGGAACGTTTAATTTAGTGGTTGATGAAATGGCAGTTGCTAATCAAGTACCTCCAACAGAACCATTAATTACAGTTTGTGACGATGTAGACGGCGTGAATGATGGTTTTGCTACTTTTGATTTAACTCCTTTAAATGATATTATTTTAGGAAATCCTGCTCCAGCAAACTTAACAGTTCATTATTATGATGATGAAGCTTTAATGTTGATTGATAAAGCAGAAGGTCCGACAACTCTTAATCCAGGTGCGATTGCTGATATTTCAGACTATGATGCTGATACTAGAGAAATTATTGCTCTTGTAATCAACAGAACATCTACAACTGGTTGTGCTATTGAAATTAGATTTAATTTGACAGTCAACAAATTGCCAGAAGTAACAGATTTAGAAGGAGGTTTCTTCTGTGTTGATCCGGTAACGTCATTGCCATTGAACACATTTGAATTAAATGCTGTCGTAGATCCTGCTGCAGGAAACTATACTTATGAATGGACAAGAAACGGGGTGCCTTATCCAGTAGCAGACAATACCCAGAATCCTATTTATGTTGATGAAGATGGTGTTTATAGCGTAATAGTTACAAATACGGATACAGGATGTATATCAGAACCATCGCAAACTGCAATTGTAGAGCCTACATCAAACGCTATTGCTGAAGCTTTTGTAACTGGTTACTTTACTGATAATGCTACAATTACAGTTGTAGTTGACAGAACAACTAGCCTAGGTGATTATGAATTCAGATTGGATGAAGGTCAATGGCAAGAGAGCAATGTATTCTCGCCTGTTGCAGCCGGAGAACATAAAGTTCACATTAAAGACAAAAATGACGGAGGTTGTGATCCATTAGATCCAATTACTGTAACAGTAGTCAACTATCCAAAATACTTTACGCCAAACGGTGACGGTATCCACGATACTTGGACAATTGCAGGATTAGGAGATACGGCAAGAATTTATATCTTCGACCGTTATGGAAAATTAGTTAAGCAAATTGCATCAGGTGATGAAGGTGAAGGTTGGAACGGAACAATGAACGGACAACCATTGCCATCAACAGACTACTGGTTCAAAGTAGAATATCTTGAGAATAATGTGATGAAAGAATTCAAAGCACATTTCTCTCTAAAACGATAATAGATTTAATTGTAAAAAAGGCTTCCAAATCGGAAGCCTTTTTTTTTAAGAATAAACTTATCTATATGAACAAAAAAAAACCTCAATCACTTGAGGCTTTTTGTTTTTATATGAATGCTTTCTTATTTGTTATAAGTTTTCAAAGCTTCTCCAAGAATTTCTACAGATCGAATTAAATCTTCTTTTTTCAATACATAAGCAATTCTTACTTCATCAAGGCCTACTCCTGGAGTAGAGTAAAATCCAGCTGCTGGAGCGACCATAACCGTTTCTCCATTGAAATCATAAGATTCTAGAAGCCATTGCGCAAAATCATCAGCACTTTTTACAGGAAGCTTAGCTATGCAATAAAAAGCACCTTTTGGAGTCGCTACTTTTACACCTTCAATTTTTTGCAATTCATTAATCAATGTGTCACGACGGTCTTTATATTCTGTAATAACTTCATCAAAATAACTTTGTGGCGTTTCAAGTGCCGCTTCACTTGCAATCTGAGCAAAAGTCGGCGGACTCAACCTTGCCTGCGCAAACTTCATGGCGGCAGCCATTACTTCTTTATTTTTTGAAACAATGCAACCGATTCTGGCACCACACATGCTATATCTTTTAGAGACGGAATCAATCATGATTGCATTTCCTTCAAGATCCGGAACATTCATAATAGAAAAATGTTCTTCTCCGTCATAAATAAACTCTCTATAAACTTCATCAGCAATCAAAAACAAGTCATGCTTTTTTACAATTTCTGCCAACTGAAGAATTTCTTCTTTAGAATATAAATAACCTGTCGGATTTCCAGGATTGCAAATCAAGATCGCTTTCGTTTTTGGAGTAATCAATTTTTCAAAAGCCGAAATAGGAGGAAGAGCAAAACCTTCATCAATTGTAGAAATTACAGGAATTACATTAACTCCAGAGGCGGTTGAAAATCCATTATAATTAGCATAAAATGGCTCAGGAATGATAATTTCATCTCCTTGATCCATTGTTGTTCCCATCGCAAAAAGTAAAGCTTCTGAACCGCCAGTTGTGATAATAATATCAGCTACATCAATTGGCAATCCTTGGTTTTTATAATATTGAGAAAGTTTATTTCTATAACTTTCAAAACCAGCAGAATGACTGTATTCTAAAACTGTAATGTCAGCATTTTTTACAGCATTTAACGCTACTTCAGGAGTTTTGATGTCTGGTTGGCCAATGTTTAAGTGGTAAACTTTGTGACCTTTCTTTTTTGCAATTTCAGAATAGGGAACCAATTTTCTAATTGGAGATTCAGGCATTTGCTGGCCCTTGTTCGATATTTTAGGCATGATATTGAATTTTGATTGCAAATTTGCGACTTTTTTTTAAGAAATTGATAAAATATCTTAACTGAAATTAGTGATATGATATTATGTATTCGCTAAAAGTTGTTATATTTATTATATAAATAAGCAGAATATGAAAATCATTATTTCTCTTTTTTTATACTTCATATTCTCTTTTGGGGTTTTCTCTCAAGATGGTTTTACTTGGAATTCTAATAAAGATAAGATCGAAATTCCTTTTCAGTATGTTTTTAATTTGATTATTATTCCCGTAGAAGTTAATAATGTCAAACTGAATTTATTGCTAGATTCGGGTGCTGCACAATCAATTATTTTTAGCCTTCCAGAGAATGATACAATACAATTTAAAGACACAAAAAAGGTTTTGGCAAGAGGATTTGGACTAGATGATTCTATTGAAGGTCTGTTTTCAAGCAATAATAAAGCAATAATAAATGGATATGAAAATTTAAATTTTGAACTTCTAATAATTCTCAATCAAGATGTAAATTTCTCTTCCCGATTAGGAATTAATGTGCATGGAATTTTAGGATATTCTTTTTTTTTGAATAATATTGTAGAAATTAATTATGAAAAGAAAAAAGTTGTTGTTTATCGTAATAGGAAAATTCTTGAGAAAAAGAAATTTAAAAAATACGAAAGAATTCCTTTGAAAATTATTGGAAATCGTCCTCATATTAATGTTGAAACACAAATTTCAAAAGATACTCTTGATTTAGATTTATTGGTAGACATAGGTTTAAGCGATGGACTTTGGTTGTTTGAAAGTGATAAAATAAAATGCCACGATACCTTTTTTGATGCAACACTTGGTATTGGTTTCAGCGGTGAAATTAAAGGAAAAAAATCACGTGTCGATGCAATTGAATTTGCAGGATTTTTGCTCAAAAAGGCATTAGTTGCTTATCCATATCCAATTTATTTAGAAAAACTGACCTTTGATGACAAAAGAAATGGCTCATTGGGAAATGAAGTTTTGCATAGATTCAATTTAATTTTTGATAACCAAGGAAAGCAACTATTGTTAAAGAAAAATTCAAAATTTAATGACGAATTCAACTATGACATGAGTGGTATTGCTGTTGAACATAACGGTGTTGAATATGTCCCCGAATTAGTCAGGCTATCAACATCAAATACTACTTTTTCATATACTACTAGCGGAAATTTTAAATATAATTTTGTGCTAAAACCTATTTTCGAAGTGACTTCTGTTAGTCAAAACTCACCGGCCGGATTGGCAGGAATACTTCCTAATGACAAAATTATAAGAATCAACAAAAGAAAAGCCCATTACTATACGATTCAAAAAATCAATGATCTTTTGCATTCCGAAGAAGGAAAATGGATTTACATGGACGTCGAAAGAAACGGAAAAAGAATTGCTTTTAAATTTCAATTAAAAAAAATACTCTAAAAAAAAATGTCCGCAATTCGCGGACATTAAATATTTATGAATTCGGAAGCGATTTCTTTTTCTCCAAAGGATTGACTTCTTCTTTAACAATCACAGTACCTGTAATTTTTAAAAGAATAGTACCTTCTTCTTTGTTTTTAGCATTCGAAGTCACCGTAATCGTTTTGCTGATTGGTCCAGGATTCATATTATATTGAACCTCAATTTTCCCAGTTTTTCCTGGTTGAATAGGCTCAGTCGGCTTTGACGGAACAGTGCAACCACAAGATGACTTTACGTCATTTATAATTAATTCGGCATCGCCAGTATTGGTAAATTCAAAAACTCTCAAGCCAGAATCATCGCCTTTTGATACTTTTCCATAGTCAATAGTTTCCGATTTAAATTCAATTTTTGGTCCAGTTTGAGCCATTCCAGAAACGCTCATCATCACTATTGCAAATAAACCTAGTAGTTTTTTCATCATAAAAAATTTTAATTATTCCTGTAAAATTAAATAGTTTCTCCTAAAGTGCAAATTATTCAACTTAATTTTTTAAACTGCACTTACTTAATTACTTTTGTGCTTCGGTAATTGCAAAATCCTTGCCAAGATTATTTCGAGGTTTTGGAGCGAAAGATCGGTGATTTTCAGCTATCTATTTTCCCGCTGGAGCCACTCGCTGTTCTTCTGTCTGTTAGCAGAAGAACGAGCTCAAACAATGGCGCCATTGGGGCTGTTTGAGAAACTTTTCGCCTTTTTGTAGTAGTCTGTCCCAAACGTTGTCGATATCCTGACAGGTTCTGAAAACCTTTTAGGTATGATTTTTACAAAGAATAATTTCTGAAAAGTTTTAAAAAACTTGCAGCTATTATAAAACAAATAATAAAGAAACACCAAAGAAATATGACAATTCCAGCACAATTCGATGCCAAAGCAGTAGAACAAAAATGGTATGACTACTGGATGAAAAACAATTATTTTCATTCAGAACCCGACCACAGAACACCTTACACAATCACAATTCCGCCACCAAACGTGACCGGAGTTTTGCATATGGGGCATATGTTGAACAACACCATCCAAGACGTGTTGATTCGTCGTGCACGATTAAAAGGTTTCAACGCTTGCTGGGTTCCAGGAACAGATCACGCATCGATTGCTACAGAAGCAAAAGTTGTTGCAAAGCTAAAATCTGAAGGAATCAACAAAAATGATTTGTCTCGTGAAGAGTTTTTAACACACGCTTGGGATTGGACACACAAATATGGTGGCGTAATTCTAGATCAATTAAAAAAACTCGGAGCTTCTTGCGATTGGGAAAGAACAAAATTCACAATGGATCCCGATATGTCAGCTTCGGTAATCAAATCTTTCGTTGATTTATATAACAAAGGAATGATTTACCGCGGTTACAGAATGGTCAACTGGGATCCGGAAGCAAAAACTACATTGTCTGACGAAGAAGTAATCTTTGAAGAAAGACAAGGAAAATTATACTTTTTAAAATATCAAATCGAAGCAAGTTCAGATTTCTTGACAGTTGCGACAACGCGTCCGGAAACTATTTTTGGAGATACTGCAATTTGCATCAACCCAAATGACGAACGTTTCACGCATTTGAAAGGTAAAAAAGCCATCGTTCCAATTGCGGGAAGAGTAATTCCTATTATTGAAGACGAATATGTTGATATCGAATTCGGAACAGGTTGTTTGAAAGTAACTCCGGCGCACGATATGAACGACAAAACTTTAGGAGACAAACACAATCTTGAAGTGATTGATATTTTCAACGAAGATGCGAGCTTGAATTCTTTCGGTTTGCATTATCAAGGAAAAGACCGTTTTGTGGTTCGTGAAGAAATTGCAAAAGAATTAGAACAAAACGGAAGCTTGGCCAAAACCGAAATACACCTTAATAAAGTAGGAACTTCTGAAAGAACAAAAGCGGTAATTGAGCCACGTTTATCTGACCAATGGTTCTTGAAAATGGAAGAATTGGTTAAACCGGCAATCAAAGCTGTTTTGGAAACTGAAGAAATTAAATTATATCCAAAACGTTTCGATAACACTTATCGTCATTGGTTAGAAAACATCCGTGATTGGAATATTTCGCGCCAGCTTTGGTGGGGACACAGAATTCCTGCTTTTTTCTATGGCGATGGAAAAGAAAATTTCGTAGTTGCTGAAACGATTGAAGATGCTGTGATTTTAGCACAAAAAATAACTGGAAAAAGTGATTTGAAAGCTGAAGGTTTGCGTCAAGATGTTGATGCTTTAGATACTTGGTTTTCAGCTTGGCTTTGGCCAATGTCAGTTTTTGATGGCGTAGTAAATCCTGAAAATGAAGATTTTAAATATTATTATCCCACAAATGATTTAGTTACAGGGCCGGATATTTTGTTTTTCTGGGTTGCAAGAATGATTATTGCAGGTTATGAATATGCAGGAGAAAAACCATTTACAAATGTCTATTTGACAGGTTTGGTTCGTGACAAGCAAAGAAGAAAAATGTCAAAATCGCTAGGGAATTCTCCAGATCCATTAGATTTGATTGAGAAATTTAGTGCTGACGGCGTTCGTGTTGGCTTGCTTTTGAGCGCTTCAGCAGGAAATGATATTATGTTTGACGAAGAACTTTGCAACCAAGGAAAAGCGTTTACGAATAAAATCTGGAATGCTTTCCGTTTGATAAAAGGCTGGGAGGTAAGTGACGCAATTGAGCAACCAGAATCTTCAAAAGTAGCCATTGAATGGTATGAGGCGAAACTGCAACAAACGTTAGCTGAAATTGAAGACAACTTTGAAAAATATAGAATTTCTGACGCTTTAATGGCGACTTACAAATTGGTTTGGGACGATTTCTGTTCTTGGTTTCTTGAAATGATCAAGCCAGCTTATCAAGCGCCAATTGATAGAAAAACATTTGACAAAGCGATTGAAATGTTAGAAAGCAATTTGAGATTATTGCATCCGTTTATGCCTTTCTTGACGGAAGAAATTTGGCAGATTATTGCAGAGAGAACTTCTGAAGAAGCTTTGATTATCTCGACTTGGCCGGAATTAAAATCTTTTGATGCTAAATTAATTGCTGATTTTGAATTTGCTTCTGAAGTAATTTCTGGAATCAGAACTATCAGAAAAGATAAAAATATTCCGTTTAAGGATGCGATTGAATTGAAAGCGATAAATAATGATAACGCTTCGACTTATTTTGATTCCGTTATTTCTAAATTAGGAAACATCAGTTCATTGGAATATGTTTCTGAAGCGGTAAATGGCGCTTTGACTTTCCGTACAAAATCAAATGAGTATTTTGTGCCAATCAGCGGCGCAATCAATGTTGAAGAAGAAATTGCTAAGCTTACAGAAGAATTAAAATACAATCAAGGTTTCTTGAAATCGGTTCAGGCAAAATTATCTAACGAGAAATTTGTGAACAATGCTCCAGAAAAAGTATTGGAAATTGAAAGAAAGAAAGAAGCAGATGCTTTGTCAAAAATTGCAACGATTGAGCAAAGTTTGGCGACTTTGAAATAAGATTTCTGATAAGTATAAAAACAAAAAAGTCCCGATAATTCGGGACTTTTTTTATGTTTTGTTTGCAAATTATACTTTCGCAACCGGAGCTTTCGCAGCTTCGAATTTTTTAGCAACTACATCCCAATTCACTAAATTGAAAAATGCAGTGATATAATCTGGACGCTTGTTTTGGTATTTCAAATAATAAGCATGTTCCCAAACATCTAATCCTAAGATCGGAGTTCCAGAAACAGATTGATTCGGCATCAACGGATTGTCTTGGTTTGCAGTGCTTCCCACAACCAATTTTCCAGATTTATCTACAACCAACCAAGCCCAGCCTGAACCAAATTGTTTTGTAGCTGCTTCAGTCAATTGTGTTTTGAAAGCATCAAATGAACCGAAGTCTTTTTTGATTGCTTCTGCTAAGGCTCCTGTAGGTTCGCCACCTTTGTTAGCTCCCATAACTTCCCAGTAAAGATTGTGGTTGTAATAACCACCCGCATTATTTCTTACTGTTTTATTCTCAAGGTCTAATTTTGCAAGAATTTCTTCAATCGTTTGTTTTTCTAAAGCTGTTCCGGCAATCGCTTTATTCAAGTTATTTACATAACCAACGTGGTGTTTTGAATAGTGGATTTCAACGGTTTTAGCGTCAATATGTGGTTCCAAAGCATTGTAAGCATAAGGAAGTTTCATCATTTTAAAAGTTCCTGGATCTGCCGCAACATCATCCGGACTTCCTACAGTTGCTGCCTTTTCTTCTGTATTTTCAGGAAGCGGTACTTCAACTTCTTCTAATTTTTTTTCATTGTTGCAAGACTGCAAGGCCATTGCTAATACTAAGCTCGAAACAAATAATTTGGTCTTTTTCATAGTAATTATTTTTTGGTAAGTGAATTAATAGTGTCAATATAAAGCTGTTTCGCCTCATCGCTTGACAAATGGCTGATTTGCATCCAAGCGTTGGTTTTGAAAGCATCTCTCAAATCATGGCGTCCCATTCGATTGGCGTGAACTGTTCCTTGGGTGGCCTGTTTATAATAAGCATAAATTCGAAGCATGACATCTTGCGGTAAAGCTTCCGTCATATTTGAAGCCAGTTCAAAAGCTTCTTCAAATCGTGTATCTAAATCCTTTTCAGTCATTAATTTTTGGCAGCAATTATGGTCATACCTCCAATTGCTTTTTGATTTAATTTTACATTTACTTCAGTCCCAATTGGAAGATATAAATCGACTCTTGATCCAAATTTAATAAAACCGGCATCTTCACCTTGAATAACCTGCATTCCTTCTTCTGCGTAATTTACAATTCTTCTCGCAAGCGCACCGGCGATTTGGCGGTACAGAATAGCTCCAAAAGTATTGTTTTCTAGAACAACCGAAGTTCTTTCGTTTTCCTCACTTGCTTTTGGATGCCAAGCTACAAGATATTTTCCCGGATGGTATTTGCTGTATTTTACAACGCCATTCATTGCATAACGTGTTACGTGAACGTTGATAGGCGACATGAAAATTGAAACCATTAATCTTTTGTCTTTGAAATATTCAGGTTCAAAAACTTCTTCAATTACAACAACTTTTCCATCAACTGGGGCAATTATTTTATTATCATTAACTTCAGTAAATCGTCTCGGATTTCTGAAAAATTGTAATACTAATATAAGCAATAATAGTGAAACAATCTGAACAATTTTTAAAAGCCAGAAATTGTCTTTGATTAAAATATCTGACAATAAAACGATTGCAACAACAATTGCGCAGGTAATTAAAATAATTTTAGCTCCTTCTTTATGAAATTTAAGCATAGTTTAAAATTTGGTAAAACAAAAATATAAATGGTGATGCAAATATAATACTATCTAGTCGATCTAAAATGCCTCCGTGGCCTGGCATTATTTTTCCGCTGTCTTTTACGCCGGCAATTCTTTTGAATTTTGATTCAATTAAATCACCTAAAGTACCAAAAATGCTGGTGATTAATGCCAATGAAATCCAGATGTATAAAGATTGTTTGGTGTAATAAAGTGAGATTAAAATTCCGGCAATGACAGCAAAAGCTAATCCTCCAAAAAAACCTTCTAAAGTTTTTTTCGGAGATATTTTTTCATAAAGTTTTGTCTTCCCGATTGATTTTCCAACCAAGTACGCAAAAGTATCGTTTGTCCAGATGATGATAAAAATTCCGATAAGAATTTCTGGTTTAAAAATTGTATTTATGTATGGAATTTTAGTCAGAATAATAATTGGAAGTATAACGTATCCAATCAGGTACACATATTTCGACTGCTTGTCAATGTGCTGTCTTTTATCGCTAAAAAGGAAAAGAATAAGCCGAATAGAAATAAAAATCGTCGCAGCCGTTAAAAGCAGGTCGTTCGTTTTATTAAAAGTTTTGAAGTAGGCAAAAAGTAGAAAACCGCCGATTGCCAAAATAATTGGGATAGTTTTTTTAAGACTTACCAAATCGCAGAATTCTGCTGTGCAAATCACCAAAAATGCACCAAAAAGCAAAAGAAAACTTTCAGTTGAAATCAATGTTGCCCCAACTAATAAAATGATATAAACTAGTCCTGATAGAGTTCTTGTCAGCGTTTCATTCATTTTAAAGATCTTCTAGAAGCAAAAGGTATAAGTTTTTGGCAACACTTCCATATTGCAGAAAATCTTCTTCTTTGGCTTTTTCGAAATATTTAATGGTGGTAATATTTGTAGGATAATCTTTGTCGTATTTCTTCTTGATTTCGCGAAGGCCGTCACTTTTGCTTTCAAGTATTTGGCTTGTTGTTGCAAGAATTACAATATTTGCAGGAAGTTCGTTTGGTTTGTTTTGCTTAATTTGATTTGAAGAAAATAATACAGAACCTTCATCAGCGATTAGGTTTTCACAACTTGCCAAGAGAAATTTCGGATTCGTTGGTTTAATATAATCTAATTTATTTTCTTCAAGTAAACTATGCAGTTTGGTTTCATAACACAAAGCTTCTGATTCAAACCAATCATTCTCCTCAAGGATATGTTCGAAATGTTCTTTTACCTCTTCAAGATTTTCACAATACAAGAATTTGCCTCCATTTTTTTTAAAATTGAGAGTAAATAATTCGTCAGCCGGAATTATAGCATCGGGATTAAATGGACTTTGGTCTCTATCCTTGTCTTCGTCAGAAGATTCGTTGCCAAAAAGTTTTTTAAAAAGACTCATAAATTAGTCAAATTCTTTGTTTGTGATTTGATAACAACCAAAGATAAAAAAATCTTAATTCAAAACTGCTTTTGAATTAAGATTTTTGTAAAATTTATTGAATGTATGTTTATTCTTCGAATACTTCTTCAACTGCTTCACCAAAAGCACGTTTCCCGAAAATAGTTTCTAAATCATCCTTGAAAATAACTTCTTTTTCAATTAAGATATTAGCCAATTGATTTAATTTGTCTTTATTTTCTTCTAGAATTCGAATTGCACGTTGGTATTGGCCTTCGATTAAGTCTGAAATCTCTTTGTCAATTACCTTTGCAGTATCTTCAGAATAAGGCTTTCCGAAACTGTATTCGTTTTGCCCTGACGAATCATAATAGGTGACATTTCCTAATTTCTCATTCAGTCCATAGACAGTAACCATCGCTCTTGCTTGTTTTGTGACTTTTTCTAAGTCACTCAATGCTCCTGTCGAAATTCTATCAAAAGTTACTTTTTCAGCTGCACGTCCCCCCATTGTAGCACACATCTCGTCAAGCATTTGATCAGTTCTGACGATCTGTCTTTCTTCTGGCAAATACCAAGCGGCACCTAAACTTTGTCCTCTTGGAACAATTGTAACTTTAATAAGTGGCGCAGCGTGTTCTAGCATCCAGCTAATGGTTGCGTGTCCGGCTTCGTGAATTGCAATTGCTCTTTTCTCTTCTGGAGTAATAATTTTATTTTTCTTTTCTAAACCGCCAATAATTCTATCTACAGCATCTAAGAAATCTTGTTTGTCAACTGCTTTTTTGTCATAACGTGCGGCGATCAATGCAGCTTCATTACAAACATTCGCAATGTCGGCACCAGAAAAGCCTGGAGTTTGTTTTGCTAAAAAGTCGGTATCAAGACCTTCCGCTTTTTTCAATGGAGCCAAATGTACTTCAAAAATTTCTTTTCTTTCTCTGATATCTGGAAGATCTACATAAATTTGTCTGTCAAAACGTCCAGCTCTCATTAATGCTTTATCTAAAACGTCAGCTCTGTTTGTTGCAGCCAAAACGATTACGTTTGTGTTTGTACCAAAACCATCCATTTCTGTAAGTAATTGATTCAAAGTGTTTTCGCGCTCATCGTTAGAGCCAGACATATTATTTTTACCTCTTGCACGACCAACTGCATCAATCTCATCGATGAAGATGATTGCAGGAGATTTCTCTTTAGCTTGTTTGAACAAATCTCTAACACGAGAAGCTCCAACACCAACAAACATTTCAACAAAATCAGAACCTGAGAGTGAAAAGAAAGGAACTTTTGCTTCACCAGCAACTGCTTTTGCAAGTAGTGTTTTACCAGTTCCTGGAGGTCCAACCAAAAGCGCTCCTTTTGGAATTTTACCTCCAAGATTTGTATATTTTTCAGGATTTTTCAAGAATTCAACAATTTCTTGAACTTCTTCTTTAGCACCTTCTAAACCAGCAACATCTTTAAATGTAATTTTCACATCAGTTTTTTCGTCAAAAAGTTTTGCTTTTGATTTTCCTATGTTAAAAATCTGTCCCCCACCGCCAGCACCACCGCCAGCAGACATTCTTCTCATGATAAATAGCCAGATCGCAACGATAATAATAATTGGAAGCAAACCGATTAAAATCCCACCCCAGTCGCTTTTTGGTTTGTAATCAAAATCTTTTAATTTGCCTTCAGCTTGTGCTTTTTCTAATTTTTCTTGGAAAGATTTCGTGTCTCCAACATCTTCAATGACATAATGTGGTCCTTTATTTTCATTATTAAACATGTCTTTTTTGACATCTTTATTTTTAGGATTTACCAAACCATTTTTGTTCAAGAAAATTTCAGCTTCACTTCGGTTGTAAATAATAACCTTGTCAACTTCGTTGTTCTCTAAAAGGGCATTGAATTCAGATGATTTTATTTTACCAGCTTCTTCTAATTTGGCACCGCCAGAAGCAAAGTTCCAAATTATAAAAAAAGCAATAAGTCCGCCGTAAATCCACCAAGGACTGAACCTAAATTTATTAGGTGTTGGGTTTGAGTTTTTATCTTTAGCCATTGCTATTTGTTCTTTTTAGTATTTGTTTTGAATGGTAGTAATCTTAGCGTCACCCCACAAACTTTCAATATTGTAGTATTCGCGAATGTGTTTTTGGAAAACGTGAACAACGATGTTTACATAATCCATCAAAACCCACTCGCCATTTTCAGCACCTTCAACGTGCCAAGGCTTGTCTTTTAATTCTTTGGAAACTATTTTTTGAACCGAGTTAACAATAGAGTTAACTTGCGTATTTGAAGTACCGTTGCAAATTACAAAATAGTCGCAAACGGTATTGTCGATTGCTCTTAAATCTAGTATGTCAATGTCATTCCCTTTAACTTCTTCAATTCCTTTGATGATGTTCGCTAATAGATCATCATTGCTTATATTTTTTTTCGCCATCTAAATTTTATATGTTTTCGCAAAGTTATCATTTTTTGTCTTTATTTTTGAACCTTAACATAAGATTAAAAGACAAAATTTCAATTATTCATATGAACATTATCAAACTCGATGCCACTAACTCTACGAACGACTATTTGAAAGCTTTAATGCAACAGCAATTTGTAGAAAATTTTACAATTGTAACTGCTGAAAATCAAACAAATGGTCGAGGTCAAATGGGATCTGAATGGAAAATAGAATCTGGTAAAAACTTGACATTTAGTGTGTTGATTAAAGATTTGCTTTTAGAAATAAATCATATTTTTCACTTAAATGTTGCTGTTGCAGTTAGTATTATTGAAACACTTTCTATGCTAGAAATTAAAAATTATGGTATAAAATGGCCTAACGACATTTTGGCAGGAGGTAAGAAAATTGGCGGTGTTTTGATTGAAAATAGTATTAAAAGTGACGGAGAAATTGTTTCAATCATTGGAATTGGATTGAATGTGAACCAAAAACAATTTGAAAATCTGCCCAAAGCATCATCATTATCAGTCTTAAAAAACAAAGATTTTGATAAGCAAACAATTTTAATTTCAATAACAGAAAATTTGAAGCGAAATATTTCATTGATAATGAATAAAAATACCGATGCAATTTGGGAAAAATATCATTTAAACTTATATAAAAGAGGTATTCCAATGCCATTTGAAAGGATTGATGGTGCCAAATTTATGGGAATTATTCATGGCGTCAATAAATCTGGAAAACTAGAAGTCATCCTTGAAAATGATAGTGTTCAGTCTTTTGATATTAAGGAAGTTAAATTGCTTTATTAATTTCTAAAGGAAAATATAATCGAAAAATTGCGCCATTTTCAGGAATTCCTTCTGCAACAATAAATCCTTTGTGAACTTGCATGATTTTTTTGCATAAAGCTAATCCAACTCCAGAGCCCTTATATTCTTCTTGACCATGAAGCCTGCTAAAAATGTTAAAGATGTTTTCTGCAAATTTTTGCTCAAAGCCAATTCCATTATCAGAAAATTGTATAGTTTCATATAGTTCTCCTGAACTATTTGTAAAGTTTATCTTTTGTTTTCCTACAGAAGAAATTGTAATAACAGGCGCTTTGTCTTGAAAAGAGTATTTTAGAGAATTTTGTATTAAATTTGAAAATAGTTGTTTTAAAAGAAAGGAAATTCCATAAATGTCTGGTAGATCTAAAATGTCAATTGTGGCATTTTTCTCATCTATCATTTCTTGCAAATCCTTTAAAACTTCTTTTAAAACTTCCTTTGGATTTACTTGGACAAAAGATTCATCGATATGCTGAATTTTGGTGTATTTTAAAATATCGATTAATAACGTTTGCATTCTATTAGCTGAATTATTCATTCGTTGCAAAGAATTGGTTACATTTTCTGATATTTGCTCATTTTCTTTGCTTAAAATTCTTGATGAAATCATTTGAATTTTTCGCAAAGGTTCTTGAAGATCATGTGTGCTAATCCAATTAATATTTTCGAGTTCTGAATTGGTTTCTTTCAATACTTCACTCAATTTTCTATATTTTTCTTCTTCTTGAGTCATCAAAATCAAATTTAGATGTCTTTGAAGTGTATGCGCATAATTTTTAGCCGAATTTAATTCTGGATCCAGCCAAATATTACTTTGGCATTTGATAATTTCTCTCCAAAGTTTGAAAGAATTTCTTGGAGAAAGTCCGTTTTTGTCTTTTATAATTGCTTTTTTTGGATCACCAGCCCAATTTACTTCTGAAAGTGTTTCTGGTCTAAACCAAATGATGCAATTGTTATTTATGCCTAAAGAATGATAGATTATTCCGGAAGCATTTTCGCAATTTTCAATCAAATTTTCAGGAAGAAGATCAATCAATTTATCTGTAGAAAAAAAGGTATTTGAAGTATGTTCAGAAAGCCATTTAGATAGATTCAGAATATCATTGTCTTTAATAGTTAACCCATCTTTATAGATATTTCCATTAAAAATTATCGAAACTCCGGAAGCGTTGCAAAGCTCTAAAAGTTCAGGTTTTGTTATTAAAATTTCAAAAGATTCTTCCTTGGCAGGAAGCTGAAAGGCATTTATTTTTTCTAATGCCAGATTTGATTTTCTGGCAATATCATATTCTTCGTTGGTTTGTCTAATATCAATTTGCGAAGTAATAAAATGGCCTTGCAACTGTGCGGCAAGACGAATTTCTGGCGTAAGATTTTTTGTAGAATAATGATGACAGGCAATCAATCCCCATAACTTTTTTTGGTGGATTAAAGAAATTGTCAAAGTTGCCCCAACACCCATATTGTGCAAATATTGAACGTGAATTGGCGATGTGCTTCGCAGTACAGAAAGACTCAAATTTAAGTTTTTTGTGTCATTTCCGTCGTCAACTGTGTAAAGCGGAACTGGTTGATAATTTACGTCTACAATCAAACGCAATAGATTTTGCATGTACAATTCTCTTGCCTGAGGCGGAATGTCAGTGTGGGGATAATGCAATCCTAAAAAAGGTTCTAAATCTTCGCGACAGCATTCTGCAAAGACTTCACCATTATAGTCTTTGTCAAAACGATACACCATTACTCGGTCATAACCTGTGATTTCACGAGTTCCTTTGGCAACCATGTCACAAAGTTCTTTCAGCGTATGCGTTTCATTCATGTAAGACAAAAACTGAGATGTTTGATTATAAACATCAGAAAGTTTTTTGTTTTCTGTAGTAGGTTCTGCTTCTAAAATATAGTTGTTTTCACTTTTATGAATCGTACATAAAAAGTCTTTTCCAATTAAATTCAATCGAAGCGGGGAAGAGGAAAGTAATAGATTTTTTGAAATATATTCTTCTACCTGATTTTTTTGTTGATTGCCAAAAATAGAATTAAAAGCGATATTTAGAACATTTTTCAAATCGATGTCAAGATATTCTGAAATGTTTCCGCTACAGAAATCAATTTTCCATGAATCTGAATCAATTCCTACTAAAAAACCATGAGGCTGAATGCTTCCGGGGATATGTATTGGCTCAAATTCACAATTCGTGAGGTTGACAATATCACGATTAACAATATCTTTAATCTTCATAAAATTATAATGACGAATTTTCAGATAAGTATTTGCCGATTATTCTAAATGCATAATCAGCTCCGGCAATGATTTCTTTTTCAGCATTATTAGACGCTTCAAAATCGGTTAAATAACCTATAAATTTTTTCCAATAACTTCCTGTTTTGTTTCCATATCCTGCGAAATATGAAATTCCCTTTTCTTCATTTAACTTAAGGTTTTCTTGGATATTCTTCAAGATGAATCTTCCTCCCAAAGTTGATCCTTCCAAAACATAAAGCATTCCCATTGCAAAAGGTATTGTGAAATTCAAGTCTGAATTTTTAAAAAAGGAATTATTTTTCTTTTTTTCTTCTCCTATAAATTTTAAATCATTCAAAATAAATACAGCTTTTTTTCTTTCTGTAATATCTGGAATTATAGTATCAACAATCGGATAAACATGTTTTTCAAAATCACTCACAACGTCATGCATTAAATTCAAATAAAGCGAATAGGCGTGAAGTGAAATGTTTGGATTAACAAGTAATTTTGAAATCGGAATTGCTTCAAGACTTTTATGAGATTCAGAAGTTTGGCTACGAAGATTGTTTAAAAAAGTTTCAGTGGAGATATCAGTGGATGTTAAATTTTCAGAGCTCATATTATTTTAATTATTTGAATAAACAAAATTGTCTTTATTAGGCATAAAAGAATTCCAATTAACATTGATGGAATGCTCAATAGATTTTTTTAAAGATACAAAATCATTTGGTTTGGTAATGTAAAAATTAGCTCCCAAATTTAAGCTTTTGTCTATGATCTTGTCATCATTTGAAGTAGAAATAATAATAACCGGAAGATTTTTCCAAGAGGCTGAATTGCGAATTTCAGTCAAAACATCAAAGCCACTAATTCCTGGCATATTTAAATCTAAAAATAGAATACTTGGCGATGGTGGTGGATTATGAAGTGCTTCTAAAAGCTTTTTTCCGTTATTCTGTGTTACCAAATTTATATTGCCAATGGAATCAACAACTTCTGTAAAAAAATCTAAATCATCTAAATCATCATCTGTGTAAAATATTGTAAACTCCTTTTTCATAAATTTCTTTTTTTAGCAACTATCACAAATATAATCAATGCCAATTAGAAATAAAAAAGCCCTTTTGATTTTTACAAAAAGGCTTTTTTATTTGGTTATATTTAAATTCTTTTAAAGTTTGTGCATGTTATTTGCTAAAGTTTCAATGAATTTGCTGATTGGTCCTTTTATCATCATTGCCATCATTGCATTAAATTCTCCTTCAAAATGCAATTGAACATCACTTGCATCATCAGAAGTCGGAGTAATATTTCCTGTTAATGTAAACGGAAGTTTATCACTTGCAGCACCTAAAACTACTTTTGTTGGAGCTGTTTTTTCTTTCATCTTCAGTTTGATTTCTGGCATTCCTTTCAATCCGAAGATAAAAGCATCTTCGCCAGTTACTTCAAATTTTGCAATGTTATCAGGCATCAATTTTTCAAAATTCTTTACGTCAGTCAATTGGTCAAATAAATATTGAGCCGATTTTTGAACGCTAACTTTTGGACTATCTAAATTCATATTTTATGTCATTGCGAGGAACGAAGCAATCTCATCCTCAAATTTGTTTATTCGTTTAGCTGAAATTATACTTCCACATTCCAAGTGGATGGACTTTTACTCCAAACCTTCAATGTTTCTTGCTCTTCTTCGGTGATGTATTTTTTGGCTACAGCCAAATCTAATAAGTTTTCATAGTTGCTCAATGTCAATAAATCAACATTTGCTTTCTTGAAGTTTTCTGTAGCAATATCAAAGCCGTAAGTAAAGATGGCAACCATTCCTTTCACGTTCGCTCCAGCTTCTTTCAGGGCTTCAACGGCCATTAAACTGCTGTTTCCGGTGCTGATTAAATCTTCAACCACAACAACATTTTGACCTTTTTGTAAGAAACCTTCAATCTGGTTTTGTCTTCCGTGTTTCTTAGCTTCAGGACGAACATAAACGAACGGAAGTCCCATATATTCAGCCACAAGCATTCCAATTCCAATTGCTCCAGTGGCAACTCCAGCAATAACATCTGGTTTTCCAAATTGTTTTTCAATGCTTTTGGAAAATTCCTCACGAATATAATTTCTGATCGGTGGAAATGAGAGTGTTATACGATTATCGCAATAAATAGGCGATTTCCATCCAGAAGCCCATGTAAAAGGATTTTTTGGATTCAATTTAATTGCATTTATTTGTAAAAGCAATTCGGCAGTTTTCTGTGCGGTGTCTTTATTAAAAATCATACTACAAATGTATAAAGTTTTTGTCAACGATAAACCACTTTTTTTAACTAATGAAATAGTTAAAGAAACAGATTTTCAACTTTTTCTATTGGAAAGCGTTGATATTCATCAGCTTATCGTAAAAATGTTCCAAAATAAAATTCAAAAAGCCTATTTGTATCATCCTGATGAGAAGGAGATTATGAAAATGCTGAAAGAAAAAATTCCTGTAAATAAAGCAGGAGGAGGCCTTGTTTACAATAAAAAAAAGGAAGTTCTTTTCATCTTTAGAAACGGAAAGTGGGATCTCCCAAAAGGAGGAATCGAGAAAGGAGAGGAGATTGAAGAGACGGCAATTCGGGAAGTTGAAGAAGAAACTGGCGTTGACGGACTTAAAATTACCAAGAAACTTCAGAAGACTTACCACGTTTTTATAAGAAACGGGAAGTATAAACTAAAAATCGTACATTGGTTTGAAATGGAAACCGATTTCGAAGGAACCCCGTTGCCTCAAGAAGACGAGGGAATCGAAAAAGTGGCGTGGCTAAATCCGGAAGAAATTCAAGAAGCACTTAAAAATTCTTATGAAAATATCAAACTGTTGTTTGAAGATGAAAAGCTCCTAAAATAGGAGCTTTTTTTTGTAATATTTTTGCCACTAATTCACGAATTTATACAAATTGATTCTTGAAAATTCGTGAAGTTTGCGGCTGACATTTCTGCAATCGTAATTTATAATTCACAATTAAAATTTACCTTTGCAAAATGAATAATAATCACCATTCCACAAATCTGCTTTTGAATTTAGGTTTCGAAAGTTTGAACGAAATGCAGGTTGCTGCACAAGAAGCTATTTTAGAAGAAAGCAATGTCTTGCTGCTTTCTCCAACAGGTTCAGGGAAAACGCTGGCTTTTTTAATGCCAATTTTCGAAATGTTACAGCCAGAAATTCTTTCGGTTCAATGTTTAATTATTGTTCCTTCGAGAGAATTAGGCTTGCAAATTGAGCAGGTTTGGAAGAAAATGGGAACGGGTTACAAGGCCAATGTTTGTTACGGAGGCCATTCCATTGATACAGAAATCAAGAATCTAAGCAATCCGCCAGCCGTTTTAATCGGAACTCCGGGAAGATTGGCAGATCATATTGAAAGAGAAACTTTCCGCACTGATAAAATCCAGACTTTGGTTTTGGATGAGTTTGACAAATCATTGCAATTGGGTTTCCATGAAGAAATGTCCTTTATCATCGGAAAATTATCAAAGTTGAATAAAAGAATTTTGGTTTCAGCTACTTCTGATATTGAAATTCCGAAATATACACGAGTTGTAAATCCGCTGATTTTGGATTTTATTCCAAGAGATGAAGAGAAAACAAATCTTACTACAAAATTGGTTGTTTCGAAGGAAAAGGATAAAATCAACACGCTTTTTAATTTGATTTGCAGTTTAAAATCAGAATCTGCTTTGATTTTCTGCAATCATCGTGATGCAGCTGAAAGAATCAGCGATACGTTAAACGAAAAAGGAATTTATGCTACTTATTATCATGGCGGAATGGATCAAGACGAGCGTGAACGCGCATTGATTCAGTTTAGAAACGGAAGCGTGAGTTATTTGATTACGACAGATTTGGCGGCGCGTGGTTTGGATATTCCAGAAATGAAACACGTTATCCATTATCATTTGCCTTCAAAAGAAGACGAATTTACACATAGAAATGGTAGAACTGCGAGAATGCTAGCTACCGGAACTGCTTATATTTTGGCACACGAAAGCGAGAAAAAAATGGACTATATTGATTATGGAATGCCAGTTTTAAATGTAGAAAATTCAAATTCATTGCCAAAACCACCAGAATTCCAGACTATTTATGTTTCTGGAGGAAAGAAAAATAAGCTGAATAAAATTGACATCGTCGGATTCTTTTCTCAAAAAGGAAAATTAGAAAAAGGTGATTTAGGATTAATCGAGGTGAAAGATTTTATTTCTTTCGCAGCAGTCAAATTCAATAAAGTAAAAGATTTGCTAAATAATATTCGCGATGAAAAAATGAAAGGGAAGAAGTTTAAGATTGAAGTTGCTAGGAAAGTGGTGAAGAAGGAGGAATAGGTTAGATTTCAGATTTCAGATTTCAGATTTCAGATTTCAGATTTCAGATTTCAGATTTCAGATTTCAGATTTCAGATTTCAGATTTCAGATTAAGAGTGTTAAACATCTAGTCTGCAAACTGCCATCTGAAATCTGATCACTGCAAACTATATTTTCTTAACGTAAGCAGTAATAATCACAATCTGCTGACCATCAACTCTTCCTTCAATATAGGTTTCATTTTCGTGGTCTAAACGGATGTTTCTCACGGCAGTTCCTTGTTTCGCAACCATGCTTGAACCTTTTACTTTCAAATCTTTGATTAAAACTACAGAATCTCCGGTTTGTAAAATCACGCCGTTGCTATCTCTGTGAACCAATTTATTTTCGTCGTCATCGCCTTCGCCTGTTGCTTGTGCCCAAGCTAAATCATCTTCATCAAGATACATTTGTTCCAATAGTTCTTGATTGCGCAAACGACTCAACATTCTCCAAGAAACCACTTGAACCGGCAAATGTTCGCTCCACATGCTGTCATTTAAGCATCTCCAAAGATTGGCATCCATTTTTTCTGGATTTTCAATTTGGTCGATTATCGTTTCGCTTGCCAAGATGCTTTCGTCGATGCCTCCTTTTCTTGTTGGAAGAATCTGGTATACTTTTAAATTTTCTGTAGCACCTGAAAGTTCACATTTTCCGCCACTTCTTTTGATCAATTCTCTTTCTAAACTCATTTTATCGGTTGTTATTTTTTGGCGAAAGTACTGTTTATAAGCGCTTATTGCAAATTATTATTTTACTCTTACAGAATCTGGGACAAGCAATTCATATTCGCCGTTGTTTCGAATCACGTCACGAACGATACTTGAACTGATATACGAAGTGTTTGCTGCGGTCAAAAGAAAAACCGTTTCAATTTTAGAAAGTTTTCGATTCGTATGCGCAATTGCTTTTTCAAATTCAAAATCTGCTGGATTTCTCAAACCACGGAGTATGAATTTCGCTTTCACTTTTTTACAGAAATCAATCGTTAATCCTTGATAAGTCACCACCGAAACCGAAGGATCGTTTTCAAAACATTCTTCAATAAAGCGCTTTCTTTCATCTAAAGAAAACATATATTTTTTCTCGGCATTCACTCCAATCGCCACAATAATCTTGTCAAAAAGTGGAATGCTTCTTTTGATTATGTCGTAATGGCCTAAAGTGATTGGGTCGAATGAACCTGGGAATACTGCTATTTTTTCCATAATATTTAGTTGATAATTGATAGTTTTTAGTTGATAGTTATTTTGAAGAGTCGATAAAACTATCAACTATCAATTGAAAACTATCAACTATTTCTTCCACAAACTTTTTCTCTTCAAGGCCAATTCAATTTCATTATCTAATAAATCAGAGAAATTCAATTTTGCGTAAGTTGCCTGTTGCGGGAAAATACTCTGTGGTGAAAGTCCCGGATTGGTATTAATTTCAATAAAATGTGGAATATCGTCCATGATGATGAATTCGCTTCTTGAAAAACCTGACATTCCCAAAGCTTCATAAACTTTTTTCGCCATTTCAATAACTTCTTCTTCCGTTTCTTTTGCTAATCTTGCTGGCGTTATTTCTTCGGATTTTCCTAAATATTTTGCTTCGTAATCGAAGAAGTCGTTTTCTGAGACAATTTCGGTCAATCCCAATACTTTTGTTTCTCCTTTATAATTCAAAACTCCGACAGAAACTTCGATTCCTTTCAAAAAAGATTCGATCAAAATATCATTGTCTTCTGCGAATGCGAAATCTAGCGCTTTATCAAAATCAGCCAAGTCGTTTACTTTTGAAACGCCTAAACTGCTACCGGATTGGTTTGGTTTTACGAAGAAAGGCAATCCTAATTGTGCTTTGATTTCTTCCCCAGAAATTACATCTCCTTTTGATAAATAAATCGAATTTGCTTTTGGTATATTAAATTTTGAAAGCACAGACAATGTATCTCTCTTATTAAAAGTTAAAGCTGATTGATAAAAATTACAACCTGTATATGGAATCTCCAAAAGTTCCCAATATGCTTGCAAATGCCCGTCTTCACCTGGAGTTCCGTGGATTGTGTTTATAATGGTGTCGAATTTTATCTTTTCTCCATTTCTGGTAAAGGTAAAATCTGATTTGTCTATTGAAAATTTTTCTCCGTCCACAATTGCATTCCATCCATCCAATAAAATATGGATTTCGAACGTTCTGTATTTGTTTTTGTCGAGGTTGTTTAAGATTAATTGACCACTTCGAAGTGAGATTACTGACTCGTCAGAATATCCACCCATTACAACGGCTATGTTCATAAAGAATTTTAGATTTTAGATTTTAGATTTTCAGACTTGTTTTACGTTGAAGTTAGCCTAAAAACCTCTCACAAAAATATCACTATTTATTGAAATTGAAAACCTTTACTATTTTTATATCTTTGCACCAAATACAAAATTTATGACTTTAAGAGAATATCTAACGAGCAAGACTTTTTTTAAGCAACTTTTAATAGCATTCGTAATTGTGATTGCGTTGGTTTTTTGCCTGCTTCAATATTTAGGCTTTGCAACTGATCACGGCAATGAGATTACAGTTCCAGATTTGAGAAAATTGACTGAGGAACAAGCTGCTGAAAAGCTAGACGAACTTGATTTAGAGTATGTATTGCTTGACACTATCGACTATAATAAAGATTTTCCAAAATATTCTGTCGTAAAACAGGATCCGCTTCCAGGATCAAAAGTTAAAGAAGGAAGAAAGATTTATATTAAAGTAAATTCTGCAGGATTTGGTTCAGTTACGATTCCAGATTTAATAGAAAAAACACTTCGCCAAGCTGAACCAACGCTTGAAGCTATTGGTTTAGAGATAGGAAAAACTACCTACAAACCTTATTTAGGAAAAGATATGGTTCTTGAAATGTATTCGAACGGAAAAAGATTAAAGCCAGGTGATAAAGTCAAAAAATCTTCAGTTATCGATTTGGTTTTAGGAGATGGAAAAGTAGGATTTGAAGAAGAAGTCGATTCTACAAAGAATGAAAGTGGTACAGAAACTGAAACAGAAAACGCAGAATGATAGAGAATCCAATTGCTGACGAAACGTTAGACGAAGAATTATATGAACATTTTAGATTTGAAGCTACCAAAGGGCAAATGCCTTTGAGAGTAGACAAATTTTTGATGAATTTGGTAGAAAATGCTACCAGAAATAAAATACAACAAGCTGCTGAATCGGGAAATATTTTTGTGAACGATTTGCCAGTGAAATCAAATTATAAAGTAAAAGCCTTTGATGTAGTTCGAATCATGCTTTCACATCCGCCGTTTGAAAATTTAATTTTGCCAGAAGATATTCCTTTGGATATTGTTTTTGAAGATGATACACTTTTGGTAATTAACAAACCTGCGGGTCTTGTAGTACATCCGGGACATGGAAATTATACAGGAACTTTGGTCAACGCCTTAGCTTTCCATTTTGAAAATTTACCTTTAAACAGCAGTGAGCGTCCTGGATTGGTTCATAGAATCGATAAGGATACTTCTGGACTTTTAGTGGTGGCAAAGACAGAATTTGCTATGACATTTTTAGCAAAACAATTCGAAGAAAAAACTTCTGAAAGAGAATATGTAGCCTTAGTTTGGGGCAATGTTGCTGAAGACGAAGGAACAGTAACAGGTGATATAGCAAGACATGCCAAAGACAGAATGCAGATGGCTGTTGTGCCTGAAGGCGAAGGAAAACACGCCGTGACACATTATAAAGTTATCGAACGTTTTGGCTATGTAACGCTAGTTTCTTGCAAATTAGAAACAGGAAGAACGCACCAAATTCGCGTTCACATGAAACATATTGGACATACGCTTTTCAACGATGAACGTTATGGTGGCAACCTGATTTTAAAAGGAACTACTTTCACAAAATACAAACAATTCATCGACAACTGTTTTAAAGTTTTGCCAAGACAGGCACTTCACGCAAAAACACTTGGTTTTGTACATCCAATAACAAAGGAGTTCATGAGTTTTGATACAGAACTTCCTGAAGATATTAAGGAGTGCATTTCAAAATGGCGAACTTATTCGAATTCGCATACTACGGAAGAAGAAGAAAACTAAAAAAAACTCCTTGAGCAATCAAGGAGTTTTTTTTAGTTTGCGAGTGCCAGTGTTTAAGCCTTCCCTTGAGGTGAAAATAGTTTCCTATGAGCAGAAAATAGTTTCCCATGCACAGAAATGAGCTTTCTATGAACATAAATTAGCTTCATAGGAACAGAGAAATATTTCCTATGATGAAAAAATAGTTTTCTATGAACAGGAAGTAGTTTTCTATGAACATAAATTAGTTTCCTATGAGTGGAAAAGAGTTTCCCTACGACGGAAAAGAATTTCCGCAGAGCTGAAAGCGATTTCCGTGACACAGAAAGATTTTGGACAGATTTATTTTTTATACCATTCTAAAAATGCCTTTGCTTTTAACCGGCTTATTTTTAAATCTTCTTCTGTTTTATTTTCAAGGGAAACAATTAATTGGTTTTTGTTTAAAACTTGTGTAATGTATTTTTTATTGACTATAAATTTTCTATTGATTCTAAAAAAAACATCTGGATTTAATTCTTGTTCTAGTTTTTCAAGCGAAATGTTAACCGGAAATGTTCTGTTTTGATTTGTATTTAAAAAAGTAGCATTGTTCTCGCTTGAAAAACTTTTGATTTCATGAATCTCTATTTTTTTTAAAGCGTTTCCGGTGGTAATTAAAAACGAGTTCCTGAAAATTTCTTTAATGCTTTCTTTTAATAATTTTAGGTCAGATTGTGGTTGTTCTGCTTTAAAAGTGTTTAGTTTTAAAATCATCTTTTTGAGTTTTTTCTCATCAATAGGTTTTAATAAATAATCTACTGCATTGTAATCAAAAGCTTTTAAAGCAAATTCATCATAAGCCGTTGTAAAGACAATTTTTGATAAAATTTGAACTTTGTCTATTATTTGAAAAGAATTGCCATCACGAAGTTTTATATCCATAAAAACAATATCTGGCTGACTGTTTTCGGCAAACCATTTTACTGCATTTTTAATAGAAACAAGTATTGTTAAAACTGTAAAATCATTTTTGATTAGCAGTTTTTCTAGGTGCTTTCCGGCTGGTATTTCATCTTCAATAATTAAAGCAGTCATTATTTTTCGAGTATTATAATTGGAATTCTTATTTCAAAAACAGTATCTTTTTTAATTGTAGAAATTTCCCTGTTCATTAAAATTTTATTTCTTTGATTTATGTTAGCCAAGCCTTTATTGTTTGAAATTACTTCGATTTGAAGGTTGACAGTATTTTTAATAACTAAATCATTTTCTTCGATAGAAATCTTAATGGCTATTGGATTTTCATCGTCCAAGATGTTATGTTTGAAAATATTGTCAATGATTTCTTGTAAACTTAGAGACAGAATATATTGACTGTTGGATACTTTTTTCTCAATTTCAAAGGTAAAGCCACTTTCGAATTTTGCCTTATAAATTTCTAAATATTCGTTTATGAAATCTAATTCTTCTGCTAAAGAAATAAAATCTTCTATCTGGTTTTTTAAATAATGACGATACACATTTGAGAGATGATGGCCAAATTCAATAGCTTTTTTAGGCTCAGTCTCTATGAACGAAATCAGCGTGTTGAGGTTATTGAACAAAAAATGCGGATTAACTTGATTCTTCAATTGCAAGTATTCTGTTTCTTTTTTAGAAATTGAATTTGTCAGCGAATCAATTTTTAATTTGGTTGCTTTTCTGTTGTTTTTATAGAGAATGATTATTGCAGAAAGAATAGTTGATGTAAAAGCCAATACTAAGTAATTGACAATTATAGTCGGCCTAAAAACAGCATATCCAAAGGCAAAAAATGATAGATAAGTTATTAAGGTTGTTAGTAATATTAAGACATATAAATTATTTCGAGTATATTTTAATGAGCTGAAAATATATAAAAATAACATTGAAACCGCTGAAATGGATAAGGTTCTAATTAAAAAATTGTTAAAACAAAATTCCAAGAAATGAAATCCTTCAATTTGTAAAAATTCAATTCCGAATAAAATTAAAAAGAGAGTTTCTGTCAGGCAGATAATAAAAATTATTAAAATATAAATCCATGGCTTTTCATTAAAGATTAAAATATTTTGCTGTTTGCTATTTTCTGAAATTTTTATAACTGAGAACTCTAAAGTTACAATTACGATAGCTAGCAAGCCCTGAAATGTTGCAGTTAATAGTGAAATTTCTGAAATTGAAATTAATTGATAAAGTATTCCAAATATAAAACAGCAAAGAAAGGCTGAAATATTAGTAAGCAACAGATTTTTGAAAGTTTCGATTTTTTTTGATTGTAATTTTTCGAAAACGTAAATATAATTCAGGGCAATTATTGAAAAATAACCAATAGAAAAAATGATAATAAGCATTTCAAAATCTTTAAAAGATTTGCTGAGAAGCAAAGATATTGAAGCAGTCAGCAATAATGGGAAAAAGGTGAGAAGAGCAAACTTTTTAAATGATTTCATATCTGTAATTTTAAATTCAAAGCAAAAATCATATTGTTTGCATTCTGAAAAAAAATAAAGATAGTGAAATGCAAAAAATGAGCAGTGAGTGGAAATAAAAGCTTTTCACAATAATTTAATAATTAGATAAAAAAAACGTCAACATAATTTCGTAACTTGTAGTAGCTTGAAAAAGAAACCAACCAACCTAAAATTGCTATATCATGGAATCGAAAACTACTTTTGGAAGAGGAGAATTTGACCACACTCCTAAAACTTTAGCTGAAGAGCTTTTCAGCAAAAAAGAATCGCTTAAGAAAAAAGTGAAAGACAAAAATTTGCAGTTGAAAAACCTTTTAAAAACAAATCTTGAACTTTTGAAAAACAACGATATCAACACGATGTTACTGTTTTGAGAAAAAAATATACTGTTATGGAAAAAGAAGATGCTAAAAAATTCGAAAATAAAAATTCAGAAATGAATACTGACAATGAGATTGCGAAAGATTTAAAAAGCAATGATCATATTAAGCCAGTACATTTAAAAGGCGAGGATAATGATGATTATCAAAATGATGATACTGACAAATATCTGGCGATGGAACAACCAGGAGTTCAATACACAAAAGACAATGATTTCAGCCTAGAATCAGACAAAGGTGGACGATCAAATTCAAATCAGTGGAGTGAGGATGGCGGTAACAGTAAAAATTCAGATGCTTTTAATCAAGATGATTATTTGCTGGAAGACAATTTAGATTTAGATGAAGATCAAAATCAGTCGATTTCAACAGATGATGAAGATTATGAAGAGTTGAATGAAGATTATTAATTCAAAATTAAAAAAGCCCAGTGAAACTGGGCTTTTTTATTATTTTTCTTTTCTTTTGAAGACTAATGCAGCAATAAGAGAAAGAATGATTCCGATTGGCAATATTTCCATGTAAGTCATTCCAATTATCCATAGTGGATTTTTGTACATTTCTTTATAAACATTTAATTCAGCAGTTTTGGTTTGAATTTCTGCAGCAGTATGATTTGTTTCAGAAAATTGTTTCATCATTTCTGCCGTATATTTTTCCATGAAGTCAGGAATAAATAAATAATATTCTATGAGCCAGACAAAAACGTAAATTGAGGAAGCAATTAAAGCTATCAAGAAGCCAATTTTAAATGCTTTTCCAAACGAAATAACTCCAGAATTGTGCTTGTCTCTAAAACTTTTTACGCCCACAAATACGAAAGAAAAGGCGAGAAGCATTCCTAAATAAGTAAGTGCCATGCTGGCTTCATATTTCGCTTGCCCATAGCTTAAAAAAGTGGAAGCGACCATCATTACGCCTACGATCAGACCACCGATGAGTCCATTGATCCAGATTGTTTTTTTCATTTTAATATGTGTTTAGTTAGTTTTGATGTTGCAAAATTCAATTTTTCTATAAGTTTCTGAATCATACTTTAGGATGATTTTCTAGTAAAATTAAGGGTTTGCAACTTAAGCATGATTTTTTAAGAGATGATTCGCAGTCGTTTTGCCTTTTCAACTGCTTGTGTTCGTCGGCTGACTTCTAGCTTTTCAAAAAGTTTTGAAGAGTGTGTTTTTATTGTTGGAACAGCAACAAAAAGTTCATCAGCGATTTCTTGGTTGCTCATTCCTTTTGACATTAAATCTAAGACTTCGAGTTCTCGTTTCGAAATATTTAAATTTTCTAGTACTGTTTTGTCTTGGATAAATTCGGTGGTGTCGATGATAATTTCTCTAACTATTTCTTTTTCGACGATAATAGTTTTTGGGTTGGTCAGTTTTTTAGAAAGCCAGATTCCGAGTACTGTGAAAATTATGGAGATGGCTCCTATATAAATTTCTAGTGTGTGATTGATAATTACAAATTGATACTCAAGCCATTTTATAAGCAAAAGTAGAAAGGCAAGTGAAATGCCATATAAAATTGTTGATTTGTATTTTTTCAAGTCAGAAAGCATTGCTAGTTTTGATTCAAAGATAGAAAATGTTTGGGAGTAAACTTTATGGCAATTATTGGTTTTCTTTGCAAAGCTTTGCGTTAAAATAAACGCGAAGTTTCGCAAAGATTCTTTTTTAACTTTAAGGGAAAATTTTACGAGGCTTTGTGTTATTTTTGCCTTTCAAATATTTTTATATGTTCAAAATAGGAAGTTTATATGCCGGAGTTGGTGGAATTTGCCAAGGATTTATGAATGCTGGCGCAAAAGTGGCGTGGGCAAATGAGATTGACAAAAATGCGTGCGTGACCTATCGCGCAAATTTTAGGCATCCAATTTTTGAAGAAGATATTTGGAAACTTAATCCTGAAAATTTAGATAAAGTAGATGTTTTGGCTGCGGGATTTCCGTGTCAGCCATTTTCAGTTGCTGGCTATCGAAAAGGATTCAATGATGAGAGAGGCAATCATTTTTACCGCATTTTAGATTTTGTGGAAGCGCTGAACAAACCAAAAGTAGTTTTTTTAGAGAATGTAAAAAATTTGAAAGGACACGATAAGGGCAAGACTTTTACTTTTATAGAAAAAGCAATGAAAGCGAATGGCTATTCTTTTGCTGCAGAAGTTTTGAATTCGAAAGAATATGGAAACGTGCCTCAAAATCGGGAACGAATTTATATGGTTTGCTTTAAGAATGAGGAAGATGGAACTAATAAATATGAAAAGCATTTTCAGTTTCCGGAAGCACAGACATTGACCAAAAAAGTTACTGATATTGTTGATAATTCAGTTTCAGAATCTCGTTATTTTTATGGAGAAGATAAATATATGTTTAACCAACTTGAAAAAGCAATTACCAGAAGGGATACTGTTTATCAATGGCGACGACAATATGTGAGAGAAAATAAAAGTGATGTTTGTCCAACTTTAACAGCAAATATGGGGACTGGTGGTCATAATGTGCCGTTGGTTTTGACTAATAAAGGTATCAGAAAACTAACTCCAATGGAATGTTTCAGATTTCAAGGATTTTCTGAAAAATTTGTTTTGCCTGCAACTATGAGCAATTCACATTTATACAAACAAGCAGGAAATTCAGTGAGTGTTCCTGTTATTGAGCGAATTGCCACATCAATATTCAGAGCTTTAGAATTAGGAAATGAATCTTAAATTCTCAGATATTTGATTTCGGTTAAATCTTGGGCAAAAATGTAATAATTATCAACAATTAAAGGCTTTCCCAAGATTATGCCTTTTGAAATTATCTGTTTTTCTTTAATGACCTGCAGAAATTTTGAATGTGACATAAAGCCAGTCACTTCCACATCTATTTCATTGTTTTTAAGATATATTTCTGGTTTTGCACTTTTTACGCCTGAGATTCTTACCATGAAAGTAAAGTCATAAATTTGTGGTTGGCTTTCAAAAGTTTCTAGAAATTCTCCTTTTTCATTGTATTTGTTTTTCTCTAGTAATAATAAATTCCCAAACCATTTTGTTGATTTTACTGATGCGCGGATGGTTCCGTTATTGAGTGTGAAATCGCAGTCTTCCCATTTTCCTTTCCCCCAAATGTCAAATTCTGGCGGATTATCAGGTCGGATTCCTAAATTTAGCAATTCATTATAAACTGCTAGTTCGGCTAGTTTTCCTTGAAATGTATTGATGAAGATTTCATCTGTTGCTCGATTGTAATTTTGACTTCCAAAGGATTGAGATTTATGGTAGCCTGCGCCATAGGCCATTTCTGAAGCAAAATGGAGGCATTTTTTTATGCTTGCCGTTTTTAGTTTGTTGTCGGGAGCAAATTCTTTTTTTGTACTTGAATCAAAAATGATTCTTTCGAATTCTATCTTGGCTTTTATCATTATTTTTTGGCTTATATTGTTGTAAATATATGCAAATAATGTTGGTACTGAAAAAAATATAAATTTATGTATAAAAAAAACCACTTTATAAAAGTGGTTTTTTGCAGTTTGTGTTGTTTGTTTAGTTTATGCCAATTTCGCATCCAAGATAATTTCTGAATTCAGCGCTTGAGAAATCGGGCAATTTTCTTTAGCATTTTTTGCAGCTTCTTGAAACTGGTCTTCAGTAATTCCAGGAACTTTTGCCGTAACATCTAAAGTTATTGTTGTAATTTTTCCGTCTTCAAAAGTTACTTTTGCAACAGTATCAATGTTGTCAGCTGTGAAACCAGCTTCGTTTAAAACAAAACTTAATTTCATTGAAAAACAACCTGCATGTGCTGCACCAAGTAATTCTTCTGGATTGGTTCCGACACCGTCTGCAAAACGAGTCTTGAAAGAAAGTTGTGCTTTGTCTAGTGTTGTGCTTTGTGTTGAAATAGTTCCAGAACCTTCCATTCCAGTGCCTTTCCAGTTGGCGCTTGCATTTCTTGTAAATTTCATAATTGTGTGTTTTAAGTTTATTGATTGATAAAGTTACGCTAAAAATGAATTTGTAGGTTTAGATAACGTTATGATTTTCTAATGTGGAAAGAATTTCATTTTTTAAGAGCCCGCTTCCACCACCATAATGCTGTACAATTGGACAATTTGGATTTTCCTTTTTAAAGAAACTGCGTAGTTTCTCCTCGCTTTCTTCTTCAATGCCACAGCCTAATAAAACCAAATGAAAATTTATTGTTTTAAATAATTCCATTGCTGTTTCGTCAGTTTCTGCTCCAGCTCCAAACCATTCTTCGTTAGCATTAATGAGCCTGACGACGGTTTCTAAAATTTCTGGATGTCTTCCGATGTAGAGAATATTAATCATTTTTTAAAGGTGCTAAGGTTAAAATAGCTGAGGTTCTAAGGCTTAGCAAGTATCCAAACTTAGCGCCATAGAATCTCAGAAACTCAGTGCCTCAATTTATTGCTGAATAAATTGCAATTCAATATTTAATTTTACTTCTTCACCAACCAAGACACCGCCAGTTTCAAGAGCTGAATTCCAGTTTAGGTTCCAGTCTTTACGGTTGATTTTTCCTGTTGCTGAAAGTCCGACTTTTGTATTTCCCCACGGATCCTTTGCCAATCCTCCGAATTCAACATCTAATTTTACTTGTTTTGTAACGCCGTGAAGCGTCAAATCTCCAGTTAAAGTATAATCTCCTTCATCAATTTTGCTGAAAGAAGTTGATTTGAACGATAATTTAGGAAATTGTCCAGCGTCGAAGAAGTCAGCGCTTCTCAAATGATTGTCACGGTCTGCATTTCCTGTTGTGATAGAATCTGTATCGCCTGAAAAGTCGAATTTTGCTGTTGTGAAATCATCACCTTCTGTTTCGATTGATGCATCAAATTTTTCGAAATTTCCTGAAACGTTTGTAAACATCATGTGTTTTACTTTAAATCCGATTTCAGAGTGTGCTGTGTCAATTGACCATTTTGTTGTAGACATAATTTTGTTTTTTTTTAGTTACTAATTTATTGAGGTGCAAAGGAGGTAAGTTTTCCTGCTTTGCGTTATTTAAAAGTTACTGAGTTGCAAAGTTGCTGAGGTTTTCTCTCTTTGCGATTATTTATTTTTGCAATTTGAACAATCGAACAATCGAACAATCGAACAATCGAATATTCAAATATTTACAAAGCCATTGGAACTTCCATCAAAAGAATTTCTGCATCTTGAGATAATGCTTGTATTTGGATGTTTTGCGTATCCCAGATTCCTAAACCATCTCTTTGGTTTAAATCGATATTTCCGATTTTAAAATCTCCTTTTAATACAAAAGCATAGATTCCGTTTCCTGATTTTTTTAAATCATAGTTTGCTGTGAAATCTTTGTCGAATTTTCCCAAGTGAAACCATGCATCTTGGTGAATCCAAACTCCAGCATCGTCAGCATTAGGAGAAAGAATTTGCTGTAAATTATTGTGACGATCTTCTTGGTTTAAAGTAATTTGATCATATCTTGGCGTCACATTCTTTTTATTTGGATATACCCAAATTTGAAGAAATTTTGTCAATTGATCTTTATTTTTGTTGAATTCGCTGTGATAAATTCCGGTTCCGGCACTCATGGCTTGAATGTCACCTTTTTTGATGACAGCAACATTTCCCATACTGTCTTGGTGTTCTAAATCGCCTTCTAGCGGAATAGAAATGATTTCCATATTATCGTGCGGATGTTTTCCAAAACCCATTCCCGCATCAACTCTGTCATCATTTAATACTCTCAAAACTCCAAAATGCATACGATCTGGATTATGGTAATTTGCAAAACTGAAAGTATGATGTGAATCTAACCAACCATGATTTGCATGACCACGAGTATTTGCCTTGTGCAAAATTGTGTTTTCTTCAATTAGCGAATTGGTGTTTGGTAAATGATTGTAGCCAATTGGCTCTAATGGCGTGATTTCGTCTATGTCGTTTTTCATTACGTCGCCGATGGTTGCTGAAGTGATAAACATCCCAGTTCCCATTAATCCTTTTTTTATAAAATCTTTGCGTTCCATTTTGTTCTTATTTTGATAGGACAAATTTCGGGCAGAAATATATAGTGGGCATTGAACTAGGACAAGAAAAACAGATTTCGTCATTGCGGCGAAGGAAGCAATCCCATCACGATCAAGCAATGTTTGTCGATTCAGATTATGTGATTGCTTTCTTCGCCGCAATGACGATGCATTATTGCTTCGCCAGCTTAGTTCTGACTTTGCTTAAAAACTCCGCAGAAATTCCTAAGTAAGAAGCGATGTAGTGTTGTGCTACGCGTTGCGGAATCGTTGGGTATAATTCTAAGAACTCTAAATATTTTTCAGTTGCTGTTTGAGATATATTATGAAACAGACGATTTTGCGTCACTGCCAAACTTCTAGACATTAAGATTCTATAAGCTCTTTCAAATCTTGGTGCTTTTTCAAAAAGTTGTTCTTTTGAGTCTGGACTGAACATGAAAAACTCACAGTCCTCTAATGTTTCGATGAAAACTTGCGATGGTTTTGTTTCATAAATGCTGAAAGAAATATCGCTGACCCAAGCGTCTTCAATGGCAAATTGCAAAATAACTTCAAAGCCATTGGTGTCGATATAATATTTTCTCACACATCCTTTGATTACAAAAGCTTCAAAATTGCACATTTCGCCTTCTTGGAGCATGATCGTTTTTTTAGGAACTTTTTTATATTCTAATAAAGAATTAAAAATATCAAATTCCTCTGGAGAGAAAGAAACATATCTGCTGATGCTTTTGTTGATTTGTGTGTACAATTTTGTGTGTTTTTTGAGTTTAGACAAATATAAGAAATGTGTTTTGAAATTTGCCATATAAAGCATATAAGGAAATAGAAGTGAGGCGTCACAATTTTTGTAAAACTTATATGACCTAATATGCTTTATATGGTAAAAATTCTAATACAATATAAATATTAGTAGTTTTGTTTTTCTTCGTATTTTTGGAATTCAAATTTTATATAATGAAAATCGTAATTTCTCCTGCTAAATCTCTTGATTTCGAAACAGATTTGCCTACAAAAAAACATACAGAATCCTTATTTTTAAAAGAATCAAATACCGTTCATAAAGTTTTAAAAAAACTAAAGCCAAAAGCACTTTCTGAATTGATGTCAATTTCAGATAAATTGGCCGATTTGAATTGGGAAAGAAATCAAGAATGGACTTTGCCTTTTACCGAAGAAAATGCTCGACCAGCGATTTATGCTTTTAATGGAGATGTTTACACAGGTTTGGATGCTTATACTTTGCCAATTGCCAAAATAGATGAATTGCAAGACAAACTCAGAATTTTATCAGGATTGTATGGTTTGCTGAAACCCTTAGATTTAATGCAACCATATCGTTTAGAAATGGGCACGAAGCTTCCGGTTGGGAAAAACAAAAATCTTTATGAGTTTTGGAAAACTAAAATTACGAAGTCATTGAATTCTGAATTGAAGAAAGACGAGCTTTTTATCAATTTGGCAAGCAATGAATATTTTGATGCAGTTGATGTAAAATCTTTGAAAGTGCCAGTAATTACTCCAGAATTCAAAGACTACAAAGATGGAAAGTTAAAGATTATCAGCTTTTTTGCCAAAAAGGCAAGAGGAATGATGGTGCGTTATATCATTGACACGAATGCCGAAACTATTGATGACTTGAAAGGCTTTGATTATGACGGCTATAAATTTGACGCTAATTTATCAAAGGGAAATACTTTGGTTTTTACTAGGTAATTCTTGTACTGTCATTGTGAGGAACGAAGCAATCGCATAATCTGATTGACAATTATTGCTTGCAATCTTGATGTGATTGCTTCGTTCCTCACAATGGCAGTGCGAATCTACCTGTAGCAAATTTTTTATGATTCAATAAACTCGCTGAATTCTCTGCTGGCTTCTCTGGCTGATTTTCTTTGGTTTCTGGCTAATTCGGTTAATGCTAAAATTCCGTTTTTGGCGCATTTTTTCACTTTGATAATTTTGTTTGAATATTCTGCTAGCTTCTGTGCTTCTTCTTCCGATAATTTTGGACTTATTGCTGTGACAAATTCTTGAAACTCTGCAACTGATGGTTTGTTTGCTTCATAATGCTCTTGAAGTTCATCTAGCATTTCTTCTAGATCTTTACCTATTTCTGTTAAGTATTCTATATTTTTTTGGCTGAATTCACGAATTGCCTTCTTTTCTTTTTTACCGAATAATCCCATTGTTTTGGTTTTTAATTGCGAAGGCTAATTTATTTTTAAATAATGCTTTTGGGATTATGGGAGGATTAAATTATAATTAAGATTTAAAGATTCTGAATTGAAGTTTAGCTTTTGATTTACCATATGAGGCATTTAAGTTCATTTAAGAATTAGGCTTGGATTTTATTGAATAAAAAAAGTCCGACATTAATATTGCCGAACTTTTCTGTGCCAAAATTGTCATCCCAACGAAGGAGGAATCTCAGCATTGTGGAACTACTGACGAAGATTCCTCCTTTGTTGGAATGACAAAAGGTTTTTAATTATGAATTTCCTTCTTTAATTGTGGCTTTTAATTTTTTCATAAAAGTTCCAAACGCAGGCATCAATTCTTCAAACAATGGATTTTCTCGATTTTTCAGCATCACTTCGCTAAATAATTTTAATCCAAGAGCAAATTCAGTCGCCTGGCTTTCTTTTTCAAAAGGATTGTTTTCTGTAATTCTTTCAATAATGGAAAAAACTTCGTCATGGTTTTCAAATTCAAAATCTATGGTTTCATTTAGCCCTAAATCTTTTGGAGAATGGAGGTGTTCTAAAGTGATTCTGTATTTGTTATGTTTCTTTTCCATACTATTATTTGTTCTGTCTTTTGACATAATTAAGTTCTTTCTTAGGCCGGATTTATTTTAGCATAAGCCGAAGCCGTTTCGACGTAGGCCGGAAGCATTTTTTTATAGGCCGGATTTATTTTGACATAGGCCGAAATCGTTTTTACAAAGGCCGAATGTATTTTCACCAAGGCCGGAAGCTTTCTGATGTAGGCCGAATGAATTTCTATATAGGCCGAAAGCATTTTTATATAGGCCGAAGCAATTTTTGCATTCCTTCGAAATTAGTGCATCGCATCCGCTGGATTGATTTTATTCTTTCCTCGTTTGATAAAGAAAATAATTGGAATACAGCAGAGGAACATAATTCCCAAGTACATAAAAATATCCATATAAGATAAAACCGTTGCTTGTTTCATTACAGAAATATCTAAAACTTGGTATGCTTTGCCTAAAGCTTCACTTGCAGAAGATCCTTTTGCCATGAAGCCTTGCTGTAATTGGTGGACTCTGTTTTGAACCTCTAATTTATCCATGCTTAAGTTGGAAACCAAATTCACCCTATGCTCTTGGCTGAAACGGGTAATGAAAGTCGTGATGATAGCGATTCCGAAAGAACCTCCCAACTGACGCATCATTCCGGTAAAAGCGGCACCTTCGCCGATATGTTTTCCTTTTAAGGTTGATAAAGCCAAAGTGGTTATCGGTACGAATAATAATCCTAAACCTATTCCTCTTAAAATCAGCGGCCAAAACATGTGTTCTCTTCCTGTGTCTGGAGTGATGACGTTGTGCATCCAGAAGGTGAATATGAAAAAGACAAAAAATCCTAGTCCTACCAAATAACCTTGCGGTACGCCTTTTTGCAATAGGTTTCCGATGATTGGCATCATGAAAGCGGTTGTTATTGAACCCGGAATCAATAATAACCCGGCATCTAAAGCGGTCCATCCTAAAACAGACTGCGTGTAAATTGGCAGAATTAATGTCGAACCGTATAATCCAAAACCTAGTATGAAACACATTACAGTTCCGATTCTAAGGTTTCCATCTTTCAAAACGCTTAGATTTACGATCGGATGTTTATACGTCAATTCCCTCCAAATAAATAATACCAATCCGAAAAGGCTAACAATCGATAATGTTACAATCATTCCGTCATCAAACCAGTCGTCTTGCTGGCCGTGTTCTAAAACGAATTGCAAGGACCCGATGAATGCGGCGAGCAATAAGATTCCCCACCAGTCGACTTGATTGGCTTTTAGTTTTTCTCCGTATTTCGGACTTTTTACATAAGTAATCGTTAAAAATGTAGCAATAATTCCTAAAGGAATGTTGATGTAAAAGATGTAAGGCCAAGAATAATTTTCTACTAAATAACCTCCCAAAGGCGGTCCTAATGTTGGTCCGACGATAACGCCTAATCCATAAATTGCCTGTGCCATACCACGTTTTGCAACCGGATAGCTTTCGGTAATAATTGTTTGGGCGGTCACTAATAATGCGCCACCTCCAAGTCCTTGGACAAAACGGAAAGCGACGAGTTCCCAGATGTTTGTAGCGTTGCCGCATAAAAAAGAGGAAACGGTAAATATGACAATAGATACGGCGAAATAATTTTTTCTGCCGAATTGTTGTGACAGCCAGCTCGTCATCGGAATCACGATTACGTTGGCAATGGCATAAGCGGTGATTACCCAAGCGACATCTGTTAATGTGGCACCGAGACTTCCTCGCATGTCAGTCAAAGCGACGTTTACGATAGTGGTATCGACGATTTCCAGCAAGGCACAAAGTACCGCCGTGATCGTGATAATCACCCTTCTGAAGCCGTATTCGACTAAACTATCTTCTCCTGAAGTTGCTTCCATTTTTTTCTAGTAATTAGTAATTAGCCAAGAGGCAAAAGTTTTGTTTTGGGCAAAAGCCATTAGGCAAGAGGCAAAAGTTTATTCTCATTGTGAAAAGATAGTAACCCAAAGAAACTAGCTTTTGCCTCTTGTCTATTTACTCTTGCCTATTTCAAATGTACGTCAACGTCAACGTTCATTCCTGGGCGAAGGTTTTCAACTTTCTTTGGATCATTTTCTTTGTCAAGGCTAATTTTTACAGGAAGCCTTTGGATTGTTTTCACGAAGTTTCCTGTGGCGTTGTCTGGAGGAAGCAGTGAGAAACGTGCGCCTGTTGCAGGAGAAAATGAGGTGATTGTTCCTTGGAATTCATAGTCTGGGTAAGCATCCACGTGGATTCCTACTTTTTGACCGATCACCATTTTGCTTAGCTGTGTTTCTTTGAAATTAGCGATTACCCAAGCTTCACTGTTATTGATGATGTAGAACAAAGATTGTCCTGGCGCCACCAATTGTCCCGGCTGGATGTTGATTTTTGAAACTTGACCGTCAATTGAAGCGGTCACAACCGTATAGCTTAAATTTAATTTCGCAGCATCTAAAACAGCTTGTGCTCTTTTAATATTTGCAGCGGCAACTTCAGTCTGTTTACTTGAAACATTTGAACGAGAAGCGGCGATGCCCTTTTGATAATTACTTGCTTTTTGCTGTTGCTGCAAAATTTTCACTTCGTTATCGGCTTCCAGTTTTGCAGCTTCGGCTTGCTCGAATTGCTGTTTTGTAATCGATTTGTTTTTGTACAAGTTTTGGTAACGCACATAATCGTTATTGGCTCTGTTGGCTCTGATTTTTGCGCTTTCGATATTTCCTCCTGCAGACGAGAAGTTTGCTTCTGAAACGGAGATGTTTGCTTGTGCACCGCTGATATCCGCTTTTGAAACTTCAAGGCTTCCTTGTGCTGAAACCAATGCTGCGTTTGCTTCTTCCACACGAACTTGGTAATCTTTGTCGTCAATTGTGAAAAGCGTATCGCCTTTTTTTACGAAGTCATTGTCTTTTACAAAAACTTTTGTCACATAACCTGTCACTCTTGGAATAATCGGGTTCATGTTTTTTTCTACTTGTGCGTCATCGGTAGTTTCGTGCGCCAAAGAGTGCACATATTTGTAAACTCCGTAAATTATTCCGATGATTACAAGGGCTCCAAGAATATACTTGAATTTATTGTTTGTTGCTTTCTTTTCTGTATTTTCCATTGTGAAAGAAATTAGTTTTTAGGTGTAATGTTGAATGAGTCTGTTAATTTTCCGGATGCGTTCAGCAATTCATAATAGCTTTGCGCGATGTCAGCTTTTGAGAAAGCCTCGTTTAATTTTGCTTGCAAATCTTGAACATCGGCTTCCAGCAAATCATTTGTGTCTGAAAGTCCGTTGTCATATTTGTCTTTTACGATTCTGAAATTTTCATCCGCTTGAACAACCGCTTCTTGATAAACTTTGAATTGCTTTAATGACAAAGCATAATTTTCTTGTGCTTCTTGAACTTCCACTTTAATTTGATCAGTTAAAATGTCGGTCGATTGTTTTGTTTCTGAAGCAATGCTTCGGGCTAATTTTACATCCTTGCCATTTTTGAAGATAGCCGAAAGGTCATAGGAAACGCCAACTCCAAAATTCATTGCGTTTTTTACTTCAAGCGCATTTTTCAAATTCAAGGCTGCATAACCTCCTAATAAATTCACAGACGGATAATAATTTCCTTCGGCTTTCTTTATATCCAGCTCAGAAGCTTTTTGTAGCCATTTTAAAGACTCCAAATCACTTCTTCCGGCAATAGCGTCAGTTTCTGTAACAGAAGCTCTCTGCGCTAAAGAATTTGCGAAAACAGATTCTTCCGGAATGATTTGCGTGCCTTCGTTCAATTTCAAAAGATTTACCAATTGATAATTGATTGTTGAAACTTTCTTTTTAGCATCTTCCAAGGAAAGCTCGATGTTTGAAGATTGCAATTGCGATTTCAATAAATCATTTCTGGCGATAAGTCCGTTTTCTTCCATTGCCGTAAAATCTTTCACGCGCTGCTGTGCCGATTTCAAGTTTTCTTGAATCAAAGAAACCGACTGTTGTGCTTTGTAAAGATTTACGTAAAGAATCACCGTGTTCATCGCCAATTGTTCTTTTGTGTTTTTAGCATTCAACACTTCGGCTTGATATCTGTTTTCATAAGCTTTGATGTTGTTGCTAATTTTGAATCCAGAAAAAACCGGAACTGAAAGACTCGCTTGTCCTAAAACCAATTGGTCGACTTTTGGAGAAGCTGTAGCGGGTTCTCCATCGGCAGGTTCTGAGCTTCCTAATTTCGAAGTTACTTCGGCACCAGTCAAACGCTGAAATTGTCCAGAAAGTTTTAGGCTAGGGTAGCGCGAGTTTTTGATTGTTTGCGTTTCATACTTTGAAGTCGCAATTTTGGTATCCGCCAAATTGGCTTCGTTGCTTTGAGTTGTGGCCAGCGAAATGGCCTCGGTTAATGTCAGTGGCTTCTTTTCTTGAGCGCGGCTTTCGGCGAAACCCAAAATCAAAAGCATGCCTAACAATAGGGAATTAGTTTTCATAAACTAAAAGGGCTTTAATTGTTTTCTTAATGTGGTTTGTCAAATCTGTTTTTATGTAATTGTCAAAATCTTCTTCGTTCTTGAAATCAAAAATTTCTTCGTAGTAAGTTCGATTCATCTGGAAGTGGAAAAAAGTTCCCATGATCGTCGGAGGCAAAAGTTGCACATTGATGTCTTTTGCAAAAACTCCTTGTTCTTGACCTTCGTTGATAATCTTTTTTAAAGACCTCAAATTGTCTTTTTTCATATCTGTAAAAACTTTGAAATCCATAATTCTTTTTTTTGAAGAAAATTCAAAATGAAGAATCTGGTACATGCATTTATTTTTATTTAGACGAGTTATGTAAAGTTCAATGAGCTTGTCCACTTTTTCCATTGGAGATAAATCTTCAGTGAAAAGATTTTCGAGTTGCATTTTTAAATCTGAAGTTCGGAAGAGGATAAGCGACTCTAATAATTTTTCTTTAGAACCAAAATAGTAGGAGACCATCGCAATATTGATTTTTGCTTTTTTTGAAATCTCTCTTATAGAAGTTCCATCGAATCCTTTCTCTGCAAAAAGCTCTTCAGCAACCTGAAGAATCTGTGTTTGCTTTTCATTAAATTCAGTCATCGTGTTTCGCTGTTTTTAAAATCGAGCACAAAGTTAAACACTTGTTTAAATTAAACGATTGTTTAGTTTTTATTTAACATTATATTAACAAAAAACGTTGTAAAAAGTTGCTATAGAATAAATCTATATTAAGTATTTATAATTTTATTAATCAAATGTTTATATTTAATTATATGAATAATAAAATTAAGTATATGCTTTTGAAGGATTTAAGCGATTGGAAAAGTTTATGAAGTAAAAATGAAGATAGCTTTAGGTTAAAAGTCTCTATTGAATTGCAATTTTCTAGCCTATTTTTGTTGTAAATTCTATCTAAAATTTCTTTACTATCGTTAATAGTTTCAAAAAAAATGTCTCATTTTTGGCTTCTTATTCTTTTTTCTTTTACATTTGAAATACTTAAAAAATAACAATGTTAGTCTTAAATCAAATTTATATTCAATGTATGTGCTGTCCGCTTTTAGAGGATGTTTTTGCTATGGTATGATTTGGTTAACGCCTTGGTATATAATAGATAAGCTCCTCTAAATTTGAGGAGCTTTTTTTGTATTTATAATTTAATAAAGAAATGAAACACCCAATTTATACCGCCAATTATCAAAAATGGCAAACACTCCCGGATAAAGCTAAAGCAGAACAATGGATTGAAGAAACCTTCAAATGGCTGTTTTGCATCGGACAAGAATATGCAGATTATGGTTATTTTATAGAAAAAGAAAAACAGCTTTGGGATTGGTTTTCAGAATTGCTTTTACATTCTGATTTAGATAAAGATAAAATTACTCAAATAATTGATAATCTTAAGTCTAATGTTATTTTACTTCATGATAAACTTGAAGATGATTTGAAAGCTATTTTTGAGTTTGATCCAGCTGCAAAATCTCGAAATGAGGTCTTAATTTCCTATCCAGGATTCTTCGCAATTGCGGTTTATCGGCTTGCAAATTTCCTTTGGAAAAGTGAAGTTCCGGTTTTGCCGAGACTTTTTAGCGAGTATGTTCATGGTAAAACAGGTATCGATATTCATCCTGGAGCAACGATTGGAGAGCGATTTTTTATCGATCACGGCACCGGAATTGTGGTTGGAGAAACGGCAATTATTGGCGATGATGTGAAAATTTATCAAGGCGTAACACTCGGCGCATTGATCGTAAGGAAGGAAGAAGCGTCTGTAAAAAGGCATCCAACTATCGGAAATCAGGTCACGATTTATGCAAATGCGACCATTTTGGGAGGTCAAACTTTGATTGGAAATGGATCAATAATTGGTGGAAATGTCTGGATTACGAACTCGATTCCGGAGAATTCTTTGGTCTATCATAAGAGTGAAGTGACGATAAAAAGTAAAAATCCGTTTCCAGAACCTTTGAATTTTGTAATTTAATTAAGTCAAATATATATGAAAGCAAATACAATTTTAGACACAATTGGTAAAACTCCAGTGGTCAAAATCAATAAACTTTTTGGAAAAAATCACAATGTTTTTATCAAGTTAGAAAGAAATAATCCGGGAAATAGTATCAAAGATCGTATCGCTTTGGCAATGATTGAAGATGCGGAGAGTAAAGGATTGCTTACAAAAGAAAGCGTGATAATTGAACCAACTTCTGGAAATACAGGTATCGGTTTGGCGCTTGTTGCGGCAGTAAAAGGGTACAAATTAATCCTAGTCATGCCAGAATCTATGAGTGTGGAAAGACGCAAATTGATGTCAATTTATGGTGCGGAATTCGAACTTACGCCACGTGAAAAAGGGATGAAAGGAGCGATTGAAAAGGCTGCTGAATTGACACAATCGACTCCAAATTCGTGGTCACCGAGGCAATTTGACAACCCTGTAAATGTGGAAATTCATAAGAAAACTACTGCTCAAGAAATCATTGAAGACTTCCCAGACGGGCTTGATTATATCATTACAGGTGTTGGAACTGGCGGTCACATTACGGGAATTGCGTCGGTTTTAAAAGACAAATTTCCGAATTTGAAAGTCTTTGCGGTGGAACCAGAATTGTCTCCAGTTTTAAGCGGTGGAAGTCCGGCACCACACCCAATTCAGGGAATTGGAGCGGGTTTCATACCATCAATTTATAACAGTGATTTGATTGACGGCGTAATTCAAGTGAGCAAAGATGATGCGTTTGAATTTGCTAGAAACTTAGCGAAGGAAGAAGGAATTTTAGCAGGAATTTCAACTGGAGGATCGTTAGCAGCAGTCAATAAAAAGCTTTCAGAATTGCCAGAAGGGACCACGATTTTGACTTTTAATTATGATACTGGCGAACGTTATTTGTCAATTGAAGGTTTGTTTTAAGGTCAATTTGATAACAATTATCGACAAAGATATTCGACAATCTTGGTGCGAAAGGGATTGAAATGGAAAGCCTCGCCGGCAAAAAAAACTATTTTTTCTTGGCTTGAAAAAGCGACCAGAGGAAGCTCTTTTCAGGCTGTTGAAAAAAAGTTTTTTTGACAAGAGCTTGGAGAGAAAAGCCCGACCCGAAGGGTTTCGCCTAAATAGAAAACATAAATTGATACAAATGAAAAACCCTGCCAATTGCTTGAGCAGGGTTTTTCGCGTACAGATTTTTGATGATATTAGAATTTCAAATCAACTGCCAATTCGAATTCGTCATTGATAGTTTTGTCACCAAGACCGTCGAAAAAGCTTCCTGAGTTGTATTTGATTCCGTATTTAGTTCTGTCAACTTTTAAAGCAGCAGTCGCCGAATTTTTACCTACAGTAATGTTGAATTTTACTGGGTTTGTGATTCCTTTGATAGTCAAATCAGCGGTCACAGCATAAACGCCAGCAGATTTTTTACCGATAGTTTTGAAAACTAAAGTAGCAGTTGGAAATTTTGCAGTTCCGAAGAAATCATCAGCTTTTAAGTGACCTTCTAGGTTTTCTTTACCTTCGCCAGCTTTTAGGTCAGTTACAGTGATTGAAGCCATGTCAACAGTGAAGCTACCGTTTACTAAAACGTCTTTTTTGAAAGATAAAGATCCTTCAGTAAGGCTGATTACGCCTTCATGTTGGCCTGTTACTTTTTTACCAACCCAGCTAATTTTGCTTTTTGCTACATCAACTTTTTTCTCTTGAGCTGTTGCTGAGAATGATCCTGCTACTACTAATAGAGCGATTGCGATTGTTTTGAAATTTTTCATGTTTGAATTTAATTAATTAAGGGTTATTTTTATAGATTGATAAATAATTCTTTGTTTGATTTTCTTACTTTTTTATAGTGCTGTGTTGCATCTTCTTCGTGGCGGTAACCCACAACTGCGATTACTGCTGTGTTTAATCCAATTTTGTCTAGGCCTAGTATTTCGTCAAATTGCTCTGGACTGAAACCTTCCATTGGCGTTGCATCAATTTTTAGTAAAGATGCGGTATTTATTAGCGTTGACAAAGCTAAATACGCTTGTTTTTTTGACCAGTTGTCACGATCATTTTCGTCTAATCCGCTTAAAAATCCTTTAATCATCCCACTAAAACCTTCAAGGCTTTCAGTAGGAATTCCTCTTGTTTCGCTTATGTTTTGCATGTATTTTTCAATTTGCTGATCGCCAGCATTTTTTTCAATTGCAAAAACAAAAAGCTGTGAAGCATCTGTAATAGGAGTTTGTCCGTAAGCAGCGCCTTTTAATTTTTCACGCAATTCTGGGTTTTCGATAACCAAGATTTTGTAGGGTTGCAAACCATAAGCAGAAACACTTAATTTTGTTGCTTCTTTTAAAATATTTAAATCTTCAGCAGTTACTTTTTTTGATGCATCATATTTTTTAGTTGCATAGCGCCAGTTAAGGCTATTTATTAATTCTGACATTGTATTTAGATTAGATTGTTCGAAGTTTTTCTAGTAATATATTTAGTTTTTCTAATTCGTCTGTGGATAGATTTTGTACCAAGAGTGATTCGTGTTTATCTACTTTTGGATTAACTTCTGTTAATAAATCCATTCCTTTTTGCGTAATTGCAATCTCCATTTTTCGTCTATTTCCTGGGCATATCTCACGAGTTACTAATTCCTTAAGCAATAATTTATCAACTAATCGAGTTGTATTGCTTGTTTTAGCAATCATTCTTTCTTGTATGACGCACATATTTGTTGATTTACCGTTTTGACCTTTTAAAATCCTCAATACGTTAAATTGTTCTGGCGATAAATCATATCCTTTTAAGACCTCATTAAATTTTTCAGAAATTACATTTTGCGTATACAGAATGTTCAGCATCGTTTTTTTTGCGATTGCCATAGGAGAGGTCGTCTTGATGATGTCTTCTATTTTCATTGTTGTAATTACAAAATTTGTATGTACAAATGTAATACTATTTTTAATTGTATATACAAATGTGTATTAAAATTTTGTTAATACGTAGTATCGGCTTCTTTAAAGCTTAATTTTATTGACTTTAAATATATAAACCCAATTTATAAATGAAGAAAATTGTATCCATAATGGCTTTAGTTTTGATGATTTCTTGTAAATCTGAAGACAAAAAAGAAGCAGAAATTGCTCCAAAACCGTTGCAGACTTATAAAAAAGACCAGGTTTCTGTAAAATCATATAACTTTTCAGGATTGGAAAATTTATTAAAAAAACAAAATGATACTACTTATGTTGTCAATTTTTGGGCAACTTGGTGTGTTCCATGTGTAGAGGAATTGCCTAATTTTGAAAAGTTAAATGCCGATTATAAAGACAAAAAAGTGAAAGTGATTTTGGTAAGTATCGATTTTCCAAAGATGGTGGAAAGTAATCTTTTGCCATTTATTAAGAAGCATGAATTGAAATCAGAAGTAGTTCATTTGAATGATCCGGATGCGAATTCTTGGATTAATAAAGTAGATTCTACTTGGAGTGGCGCGATTCCTGCAACTGTAATTTATAAAAAAGACAAGCGCAATTTTTATGAAAAAAGCTTTACTTTCGAAGAGTTGAAAAGCGAGGTACTAAGGTTCTAAGGCGCAAAGTTTTTCAATTAATTTTCTAAATATCTAATTAACAAATTATCTAATTACCTTATGAAAACAACAATTAAAATTTTCGCATTTGTTTTGCTGGCTGGTTTGGCGAGCGCTTTTACGTATAAAACTGCTGTTGCCGCTGGCTATAAAGTTGGCGATATTGCTACAGATTTCAGTCTTAAAAACATCGATGGCAAGAAAGTCTCTCTGAAAGATTTTAAAGAAGCTAAAGGTTATATTGTCATTTTTACCTGCAATCATTGTCCGTATGCGCAAGCTTATGAAGACAGAATCGTGGCTTTGGATAAAAAATACAAAAAAATGGGTTATCCGGTTATTGCAATAAATCCCAATAATCCTGAAAAACAGAAAGATGACAGCTTTGAATTGATGAAAGTTAAAGCGAAAGAAAAAGGATTTACTTTTCCATATTTATTTGACGAAGGACAAAAAATCTATCCGCAATATGGTGCTACAAAAACACCTCACGTTTATATTTTGCAAAAAACTGTCAAAGGAAATGTGGTAAAGTATATTGGAGCAATCGACGATAATTACGGAGATGAAAAAGCAGTTAAAACGAAATATGCAGAAAATGCAGTTGATGCGTTATTGAAAAACAAAGAAGTTTCCGTTAAAGAAACAAAAGCTATTGGATGTTCCATTAAAGCATAATACTTTTACAGAAAAAAATGGATTTATCACAAGAACAATGGTGGGCACAAGCCCAAGAGGACGAAAATGCTGTAATTCTGGATGTTAGAACAGAAGATGAAGTAAACAGAGGGCAAATTCCTGGTGCCCAAAATATTGATATATATAAAGGACAAGGTTTCGTTTACGAAGTCGAAGAACTCGACAAGTCAAAGAATTATTATGTGTATTGCCAAGCCGGAATGCGAAGTGCAAAAGCGTGTGGCATCATGAACCAATTGGGAATTGAGAACACGTACAACCTTTTAGGAGGAATGGGAGCGTGGAACGGACCTGTTGAAGTTAAATAAGATCAAAATTTTAAACGCAGATTTGAGGTTCTTTCGGACTTAAATCTGCGTTTTATTTTATAAAAGTTACAACTATGAAAAAGATATTTTCAATTTTAGCAATCGTTTTAATGCTAACTTCTTGCCAAGCACAAGAGAAAAAAGGAGTTCAATTGCTTCCTGCAAAAGAATTTTCTCAAAAAGTAGATGCTAAAAAAGGACAAGTTATTGATGTAAGAACACCAAAAGAATTCCAAAAAGGACATTTGAAAAATGCGCAAAACATACATTTATATGATCAAGATTTTGCACAGCGAATTGATAAATTAGACAAAAAACAACCAGTTTATGTGTATTGTAAAGCTGGCGGAAGAAGTGCTGAAGCAGTAGAAATTATGCAAAATCACGGTTTTGAAAATATAATTGAATTGCAAGGAGGAACTGATTCTTGGTCAGAAACAGGATTGCCTTTAGAACAATAATTATTTTGGAAGATATATAGTGAAACTGGCTCCTTTGTTAGGAATGCCTTTTGCTTTTATAAATCCGTTGTGGTTTTCGACAACTTTTTTGCAGATTGCAAGTCCTAATCCGGTTCCTGTGTAAGAAGCTTCGGTTTCCAAGCGTTTGAAAAGAGCGAATATTTTTTCTGAAAACTCTTGTTTGAAACCGATTCCATTATCAGCAACTATAATTTTATAATATTTTTTATCAGTTATTTCTATGCCGTTAAAAGTCTCATCAGCTCTAATTTTTCCAATATAAATTTTTATGATTGGCGGTATTTCATCTTTGCTGTATTTCAATGAATTTGTAATTAGATTTACAAAAAGCTGGTGAATCTGAAAAGGAATAGCATTGATTTTCGGAAGTTTTTTGATAATCATTTCTGCCTTTTTTTCTTCAATATTGACAGCAAGTTCTTGAACAACATCATCAAGCATATCATTTAATTCAATTTTGTCAAAGACTTTGTTTTCTTTTATTGTTCTTGAATAATCTACCAAGTCCATCATCAGATTTTGCATTCTGTTGGCTGACATTTTGATTTTAGTGAAATAATCTTTTCCAGTTTCAGAAACATTATTGATTTCACCACCTTCAAGCCTCGAAATAAACATCTGAATTTTGCGAAGAGGTTCTTGCAAATCATGGCTTACAATTTGATTAAATGACTCAAGTTCAGCATTTATAGCAATCAAATTTTTATTTTTTTCTTCTAAAATAAATTTGCTGTTCTGTTGTTCTGTGATATCATAGCTTACGCCAATTTTAACCAATTCACCATTGCTGTTTGTGGTGAAATCACCAACAGAGTTAATATATCTTATTTCGCCGTCAAGTCTTATTATTCTATAAGTCAGTGATGTTGGCGTAAGATTTTTTAGTGAATCTTCATGTTCTTTAATGCATTGTACAACGTCTTCTGGATGAATAAACGTAAGAAAATTTTCAAGTTTTTCTTCAAAAGCACGTGGTTCTACGCCTAATATTCTATAGAAATTATCAGAATAAAAATACTTTCCAGTTACCATATTTATTTTCCAATGGCTTATTCCTGCGACTTTTTCAGCATTATCAGAAATCTGATTGGCAAAATTTAATTCTTTGTTTAGTTTTTTTAATTTCCTAAAATCATAATTTACTTTGTTCAAAGAAAAAAGTAAGACTACAAGCACAATTATAGTTAAGGAAAAGGCTGTTATAGTCGATGTTTCGACATCATATCTGTGATTGATATTGTGAATTTTTAGATTGGAAACTTCCTTATCGCGAATCTGGTATATTTTATTTCGAATATTTGATGTGATTTCAGAACTTTCTAAAAGTTTTTTCTTGAGCAAATCCATATCTATATTTTCAGACTTGGCAATTTGGTAAGTTTCTTCAAAAAGTATGAAACGTTCTTTGACTAAGCTATCAAGTTTTCTAATATCTTTTGGATCAGATGTTTCTTTTGCGAGTGTTTTTATCTCTGAAATTGACTTATAAATATTTTTTTCAGATAGGCTGTCATTACTTAAATAAGCAGAGTCTTTAGTAATAATGTAATTTCGAAGACTGTTTTCTTTTAAAGTAATGGAAGAAATCAGCTTTTCAAGCTCGAATTGCTTTTTGTTAGATTCAGAAATTAATCCAACGGAAGTATTCAAACTGCTCATTTGTATATGGAAAACTAGTGCTACAGTTACAACCAAGACAAAAGAAACCCCTAATGCTGTTCTAAAAACAAGAGTAGGGGTTAAAAAGTCTTTTAATTTCATAAGCTTCCAAGATTAGTTTTTTGGATTAAATACTGAAAAAGAAAGTGTCTTTATTTAGTCCAGAAGTATGGAATTGCCAGTTTAAATTAACAACTTCTTTCAATACTTTTTTAAGCTTTGAAAAATCGTTTGGTTTTTTGATATATATATTTGCGCCGTCAATAAATGTATCTTCAATATCTTTTTCAGAAGAAGAAGTTGAATAAATTGCGATTGAAATATCTTTAAATTTTGAGTTTGCCCTGATTTCTTTTAAACATTCATTACCAGTTTTGCAAGGCATGTTCAAATCTAGAAAAAGAATATGTGGTAAAACGGTATCCGGTGCATTCAGATAATCCATAAGATCTTTACCGTCTTTAAAAACCGTAAGATTGTTTTTAATTTTCAGTTCCTTCATCGCATCATTGAAAAAGTTGCGGTCGTCTTCATCGTCGTCAGCAAGCATAATATTCAAGGGGGACTGATCTTTGCTCATAGATTTTATTGCGTTTTTAGATTATTTAACGCTCAAATATAAATCAATTATTCTATTTTTCGCTAGTAATACCGCGTCTTTTATCAACAATTCTTTTGAACATTGACGGTGTAAGGCCAGTAGTTTTTTTAAATTGTCCAGAAAGATGAGCCACACTACTGTAATTCAATTTATAGGAAACTTCCGTAAGCGTCAAACCGTCTTCTATAATTAGTTTTTTTGCTCTTTCAATTTTTTGCATTATTATGTAATTCTCTATGGAAGTAAATGTGTTTTCTGAAAAAATATTAGAAATGTAACCATAGCTCAAATTCAATTTGTCTGCTAAATAGCTTGATATTGTTGATGTCGGCAGTTTGTCTTTTTCATAAACCATCTCCACAATAGTGTCTTTGATTCTTTGAATTAATTGGCTTTTTTGATTATCTAATAGCTCGATCCCATATCTAGAAAGTCCGGCTTGAAGACTATCATATGTTTCTTGTGATATGTTGTCTTTAAACTCAATCTCTCCTAAGTCTAGGAGTTGGTAATTTATACCAAGCTTTTCTAATTGTTCCTGAAGAATAACGCGACAGGCTTGATTAATGTCATATTTAATATAGAGTTTCATACTTAGGCATTAGTTTTGGGAGTATAAATTTATCAAAAATACTTTTAATAGTTCGTGTTTGTTTACATTATAAAAACTTAGTCTATAAAAATTAGGGTTATCTTAAAAGAGTCATCCCTATTTTACATGTTTGTGAAAATATAATTAATGGAATTCATAGCAATTTCTCCCAACAAATATGGTTTCGACTAAGATATTTATAATGTAATGTCAACAAATATTCTTAATATTTTGTGGGATAAATTTCTTGTAAAAAAAAATCTAAATGTTTATATATTTATGTTAAATGTTTATATAATTACCACTTATTTTTTCTTTGAAGCAATCTTCATAAACAAAATTATTCCATGCAAACATCCAGCAATTCCATTTGCTAGAATAATAGGAAGGTCATCTCTATAGAATCCATAAACTACCCAAGTAACACTGCCACAAAATAACATGGCAAAACTGGCAGTGGATAAACTTTTAGTAGATTTTGTCTTAATTACTTTATAAGTCTGGGGAAAATTAGCACCTGTAGTTAAAACAGCAGCTAATAATCCTATTAATTGAATCAAATCCATTTATACTCGTTTATAATTCTAAATTTATTAATGCTTATCATATAAATAATTCTTAAAGTTGTGTAAAAATTTATGTTAATGGATTCATAACTTTACTATACTGAAAAATGGAAATTTGAACCAATCCTTTCAGACGTATTAATGTTGAACATTAAATTTTTTGCTATGAAAATGCTATCTTTTATATTATCAATACTAGTTTTTGCTGTTTCAGCATTTTATTTCATAAATGATTTCAGAATTTCTTCAGAATTCAATTATTTGATTTATATGGTGTTGCTTTTTCTCTTAATGTCAATTTGTATCGTAGGAATGTTGATCAATATTCAATTAATTTCTCAAGGAAAAAATAGAATTAACTACCTCTTATATTCAAAATTTTTTAGAAATAATTTTCTAAAAAAGCAAAATAGAATTGCTATTCAAAGCTAAAATAACAAATATAAATATTAAAAATTAAGTGAAATTTGGCTCCAAATGTAAGTTGCTAAATTTATTATAAACGGCTTGTCATTCCATAGCGATAAGTCGTTTTCTTTTAATTATTTCTTTGGAATATTTACTCCATGTTTAGCATCAGATTTCATCTTTAGATAATACATAGTTAAGAGATTGCTTTTGAAGATTTAAATTTATAAAAATCAGCCTCCAACAATTTCTCCGCCATTCACGTGAATAATTTGGCCAGTAATATAAGAAGCATCATCACTTGCCAAAAAAACATAGGCGGGGCCAACCTCACTGGGCTGTCCAGCTCTTTTCATCGGAGTGTCTTGCCCAAATTTTGTAACATCTTCACCTTCAAAAGTCGAAGGGATAAGAGGTGTCCAAATTGGTCCAGGTGCAACGCCATTTACCCTAATTTCTTTTGCAGCAAGCATGTTTGAAAGTGATCGCGTAAAAGAAACAATAGCACCTTTTGTGCTAGAATAATCAAGCAAATGATTACTACCACGATAGGCAGTGACAGAGGTTGTGTTTATGATGCAATCGCCTTTTTTGAGATGTTTTAATGCTTCTTGTGTTGCATAAAAGAAAGGAAATATATTTGTTTCAAAGGTCATTCTTACCTGTTTTCCATCTACCTCTTCAGCTTTTTTCTTTGGAAATTGCATTGCTGCATTATTTACTAAAATATTGAGGTCTCCAAATTCTTCTACTGTTTTATTGACCATTTTTTTGCAAAACTCTTCTTTTTTTACATCACCTTTAATTAACAAACAGCTTGCTCCTTTTTCAGTCACCATTCTTTTAGTATCTTCTGCATCTCTTTTTTCTTCAAGATAAACAATTGCTATATCTGCACCTTCTATTGCAAAATAGACTGCGACGCTTCTGCCAATACCGCTATCTCCGCCTGTTATTAGAGCGACTTTGCCTTTTAATTTTCCGGTTCCTTTATATGTTTCTTTAATGATTTCTGGTTCCGGAATCATTTTGTGTTCTTTTCCTGGCTGTGATTGCTTTTGGTCTGGAAATGAGTCTGGTTTTTTTATTGATTTCATTATTTTGTAGGTCTTATACAATTATATCATTTTGAAACTCTTCTTGCATTTCAGAAACTTTTGCTGGTTCTTTAGTTGTTTTCGTAATAATTCCAACTCCAACAATTGTGATTCCAAAAACGATGTGTGGTAGAATTGAATATCCTGAAAGATTGAATAAAAATGGTGATGTTGCCAGAAAAAATCCTAGCAAGATATCAAACATCAAGTGAATTTTAAATGAAAATACTTTCACTAAAAAAAACTCAAAATCAGTTAAAAGGGATACTAGTAAAAGCAAAAGCCCAGTAACCATCAGCAATCTACAGTGAATGGATTCTTCATCATAATTGAATATGAAAGGTGTAATTGATAGCATAAAAACCAACACATAGTCAAGAATACCATGCATTTTTGAATTGATAAATTTCATAGTACTAGGGTTAAAGAAAATTATAAATACATTTTAAATAGTAAAATCCCTGCTTTCTTAAAAAAAGAGCAGGGATTTTAGAAATAGATACTCCTAAATTAAATAATCGTATTGACTATTTTAGTTTGAAGATTCTAAAAATCATCATCAATTGGATAGCCGTCAATTATTCCTTCATTGATGTCTGCTGGAAAATATGTTGAATATGATTTAAAAAATATATCCATCCAACTTGGAATTGGATTTGGAATTTTACCAATTCCAGCGGTAAAATCTCCAGTCTCTCCGTTGAAATTCAAGCTGTTTTTATTGTGATCATTTTTTTTCATTTCTAATACTTTTACTTTAAAAATTATTAAAGCCTTTAATTTAAGGCGCTGGAGCAGTTGTCGCTGTGTCAGCTGGCATGCTTGTCGTGTCTGTCGGCATTGTTTCAACTGGTTCAGTTGTTTCAACGGCATCAACATCAGTTTCAACAGCCTCAGTTTCTTTGTCTTTGCAAGAATAAAATGCTGAAGTCATCATAACTGCTGTTGCAATTAAAAATGCTTTTCTAAAGAAATTTAACTTTTTCATATAATATGCTTTTATTGGTTTCTATGTTTTCAAAGTTCTTGTTTTACAAAGAGTTATGTATTATAGAATTTTGATAAAAAGTTATAAAATATAAGAAACATTTATTTTGATATTAATTATTTGCGTAAAATAATCGCGTTAAATAGTAGTATTATCTTAAAATTATGTAATAAGATCTAAAAAAATATCTTTTATTTTTGAATTCAAATTAGATCAATTTTAGAATTATGAAGCTTGTTTTTTTATTTTTATTATTCTCTAGTAGTGTTTTTTGCCAAACTTTTGGTGAGGTAAAGATTGTGCCTCATCCAACGCCTAAAGATCAAAAGGATATGATTTATTATAAATGGTATCATCATCCGCAAGAGAATAATATTTTTATTAAAAATTTTGAAACTAGTCTTGATGGTTTTATGATGGCTTTTTCTGAAGCTGAGAAATTATTAACTGAAAACGATCTCGATTTCAGCAAACCGACTACAGATTCTTCTCAATTCCACCCTGCAATAAATGATTCGCTTACTTTTGAAGACTTGCATGACTCTATTTCTGAAAATAAATCAAAAATTCTTCGAACTTGGAATGTAGATGGAGATTATTTGTCTTTATTGATGCGTAATGATGTCTATATGTTGATTTTAGGAAATAAAAGGTCGGATTAATTTCAACAAAATTCTGTTATTAAATAGTGGATTCATGTAAACTTTTGATGTGTTTTTAGAATATCTTTGTACTATTAAATTTTCTCAAAATGAAAGTATTCTTGTCATCCGCGCTGTTCTGTTTTTGCTCCATCGCTATTGCGCAGGATGTGAGCTTCATTAACTCAATTTCAAAAACTGATCGAGACAAAGCAAGATTAGCTTCTGACAAAATTGTTTCGTTGACTACGCTTTCTTATCGATTTTATAAAGCTGTTGAAGAAGCTTCCGATTCTACTTATACGATAATTTATGCGCCAGCAGAAATTTCTGATATTGATTTAGAAAGCAAAGAAGAATGGGAGAGATGCTTTTATGTAGATTTCAAATTTAATAATATTACTGAAAATAAAGGATTGAAATTCCATACAATCAGAGGGAAATATTTAGATGTTTTTCCGGCTTGGAAGAAATATTTTAAAGAAAAAGCTCATCTTGAGTATACGATTACAGATCCTAGCAGTAGAGAAGTAGCTGATATTCAAAAGAAATTTCATTTTATATTGCAAGAAGGCTCAAATCCAAAAATTCCAATTTGGAGTATTGTTAATAAGTCATAGTTGATTATTCTGCAATCTTTCCTTAAAATCGTATAATTATTTTCTTACTTAAACAATTAATTTTATCTATGATAATTTTATAAAGAAAATAGTATGAAAACTCCAGCCAATAAAATCAACCAAGCAGTATTCTTTTTATCGATTGCATTTCTATGTACAATTTTTGTTTCATGCAAAGATGATAAAGATAGTTGTCAGAAATGTGCAGAAGAAAAAGCTGCAAATGCAGAAAGCACAACTAATTCAGATTCATCATCAACTGCCAGCAACTATAATAGTCCAACTTCAGATTTAGAAACTACTGCTAGTTCTTCTGCTTCCACATCAAAAACAGAAACAAAATCGCCATCGAAATCTTCTGCGAAAACAGAAGAAGAAAATGATGATAATGTGAATATTATAAATCCTAATGATAAAAGCAATAGTGATAGCAAACGAACTTATGGAAGCAGTGGAACAGGCGGAGGAAGCGGTACCAGCGGAAGTGGAGGTGATGGAAATGGTAGTTCAGGCTGGAATTCAGAGACAAAAAAAGGAAAAAATTAAAAGTAACAAAACCAATAACCAACCACTCATAAACCAAGAAAAGGTATAGTCTTATTAGATTGTACCTTTTTTTATAATGCTAATTTTTTAGAAATTTAAAATTTCTGCAACTTTAAGAAAGTTCGATGAAATACTAAAATTTACTTTTCTTAAATTTGTCATTCTCAATTCCTCCATAATTTATTAGCTAAAATTTTATGAAACGCTCGGGTTCTGCAGATTTGCCTTTGCATTATGGTCACGTTCCGATGTGGCTTGCTGAACGCATGTCAAAACTTGGCTTGGCTATTGTGGAAACTATCGCTATGGAATTTTCTACAGGGGAAGTTATCAGCAAACTTAGCAATCCTTTTTGGTTTCAAAGTTTTGGTGCTGTAATGGGAATGGACTGGCATTCCTCCGGAATTACGACTTCAGTTCTTGGCGCTTTGAAAAAATCAGTAAATCCGCATTCAAAAGAGCTTGGAATTTATATCTGCGGAGGCAAAGGAAAACACTCAATGCAAACTCCCAAAGAGCTTTTGTCAGTAGGCGATAGAACAGGTTTGGATGGTTATGAGCTTGCCAATTTCAGCAAGTTGACTGCAAAAGTTGATAACAATGCTATTCAAGACGGATTTCAATTATATCAGCATAATTTTATAGTTGACAATAAAGGTAAATGGGCTGTCATTCAGCAAGGAATGAATCCGGATGTTAAATCCGCGCGTCGTTATCATTGGCATTCTGAAAATCTGCAGTCATTTATTAATGAACCGCATACTTTTATATATGGTGAAAATCTAGGAAATATTCTTAATTTGACCTCAGGAGAAGCTGAAAAAGCTAGAAATAATATTTTAGAATTGTGTACGGAATCTCCTGAAAAGATTATCCGTGAAGCACAACATTTAAAGATGCCAGATCATCACGATGTGAGAATGCAAGATGTAAACATGAAGCGATTGGGAGCAATGCTTTGGGCTACGCATGATAATAAACCCGAAGATTTTGAAGAACTTTTGCTTTTAAAAGGGATGGGACCCAGAGCTTTGCAATCACTGGCATTAGTTAGTGAAATCATTTATGGAACACCAGCACGTTTTGAAGATCCAGCACGTTTTTCTTTTGCCCATGGTGGTAAGGATGGACATCCTTTTCCGGTGCCTGTGAAAATTTATGATGAAACTATTTCAACATTGCAAAAAGCAATTGAGAGAGCTAAAATTGGCAATAGCGATAAAATTCAAGCAATCCAAAAATTATCTGAAATAGCTAGAAATGCAGAGAAAGATTTTACGCCAAATACAAATTTCGATGCGCTTGTGGCTAGAGAAAGAGCTGAATCTTATAAATATGGAGGCAGAACTGTTTTTGGAGAAGCTAAATCTCCAAACGAAAAAACGGTAATTTCAAATCAGCTAAAATTGTTTTAAAATCAAATCTTTAGAAGGCAATTCAATCCAAAAAGTCGTTCCTTCGCCTAATTTGCTTTCAACACTTATTTTTCCATTATTTTGCTCTACCATATCCTTGCACAAAATTAATCCGATATGATGCCCTTTTTCACCTGATGAACCTTTGCTTACGGTATATTCTAGGCTGAATATGTTTTCAAGATTAGCTTCTGTAATTCCTGGTCCTGTATCTCTTATTGATAAAATTACGGTATCTTCTGTCTGTTTGGCTTCCAAAATAATTCTGTCTCCGCTTTTGCAGAATTTAATACAATTTGAAATCAAGTTTCGCACCACAACATGAATCATGTTTGGATCGGCAAATGCCTGAATATTTTTCGGAATATTATTTTCGACGTGCAATCCTTTCATCTTGATCGGATTATCCATCATTTGAAGATTCTCTAAAACTGTTTTTCCTAAGCTAAAAAATACTGGCTTGACTTGAATTCCATCCAATTGGCTTTTTGACCATTCTAATAAATTATCTAAAAATGCAGCCGTTGAGTAAATTGTATCTTCTAATTTTGAAAGTATGGCGCTGAGTTCAGTCTCATTCAACTGTCCTTCGCGGTAGAGGCTAAAAAGCATTTTCAAATTGGCTAAAGGACTCCTTAAATCATGAGAAACTATAGAGAAAAATTTATTCTTGATTTTGTTAAGTTGTTCGAGTTTAGAATTTTGTGAGGTTGCGAGATTTATTTGTGTAGTAACTTCTTTGTTCAAAGTTTCTAGCTCAGAATTAATTGTTGCAATTTCCTCTTTTTGTTTTTGTAACAGTTCATTTGTCGCTTTTTTCTCTTTATAACGATAATAAAATAAGAATAAAAGCACAATTACTAAAAACAATAAAGTGGAAGTAATAGTGATGGTTGTTAAGTAATCAGTATTCTTATTCGTAATGATTTTGTTGTCTTTTACAAGTCCTTCATTTTCAGATTTCACACGTTTGAAATCATTAATCATTACGCGTTTTGAAACTTTTTCACTTTCACTGCTATCCAAAAGAGCCATATAATGAGACTGGTAATTAAAAGCTTTTTCAAACTCTTTTTCATGCTGGGCAATTTCGATAAAGACTTTTAACGATTCGGCTCGTGAGTTTTTAGAATCAATGTCAATACTTTGCTGGTAAGCTCTTTGTGCAAATTCATAAGCTTTTTTTGAATCATTTAATCCAAGATAAGCAGTTGCGATTGATAAAATAACAGATGATTGCTGATAATAATTTTTTATGGCAATATTGTTCTCAAGTGCAATTTCAAGATTTTTTAAAGCTTTTTTATAATGTCCTCGTTCATTATCAATCGTTCCAAGTCCCCATCTCGCTAAAGCAATTCTATTTAAATCGCCTATTTTTTCACTAATTTCAAGACTTTCTGTATAATAATCATAAGCTTTATCTCTTTTTCCGAGTCTTTTGCTTGTGTTTCCTAATGAGAATAAAGCACTTGCAATTCCTGAATCATTGCCAATTTGAACATTGCTTTCATAAGATTGCTGAAAATAAGATTGTGCTAATTCATATTCTGTCAAATCAAAATAAATGCCTCCAATATTAATTAAACATTGGTTAATTCCTTTTTTATTTTTTATTTTTCTATAAATTCCTAGAGCTTTATTATAGACCTCGATACTTTCAATTTCTCTGTCAAGCTTTTCATACACATAGCCAATACTGGCTAAACTTCTTGCAATTCCTCCATTATAAGATATTGCTTCGGCTTTTTCATGTCCTTTTGAAAAATAATACAAGGCACTGTCCATATTACTTTGAATGGCGTGAGCACCGCCCATATCAATCAGTGCTTCAACAACTAAGGTGTCTATTTTTAATTTTTCAGCAAGAGTTTTATAGCGTTTAGCAAAATGAAATTTTTTATCTTGGTCTACCGAAGAATATGCAGAAGTTAGTTCTCTAAGTATTCTCAAGCGTGTTGTGTCAGACTGATTTTTTTGTTTAAGTTGGGGTAATAATTTTTCTACCTTAGTAGTTTGTGAAACACCAGGCACTGCGATAAATAAAATAAGGGCAAAACAAAAAAGGTAGTTTCGATTTAAACCCAGAAGCAACTTAATCATTTTTTCTTCAGGTTAAGATAGGTTTTTGACGAAAAATTCCAGTAAATTTTATGACCGCTAATGTAGTAAACTTTAAATTTTATATAAAATATTGAATATAAAATTTTTAATAAATAATTAGTCCTAGAAAAATTAATATTAAGGATTGCTTAATAATTCTTTTCTAGGACTAATTCTGTCATAAATTTAAAATAAGGTCTTTTAATTTGCCATATTCATGAATAAGCTATCAATTTGAGTGAAATCATTGGTCAGACTTATTTCAATATGATGTTCTCTGTTTTTAAAATCCATTCCATGTGAAATATCCACAATTTGAATTGAATATTTGCCATGTTTTTGATGAAATTGCTCAATCTCATTTTCATCAGAAATAATGTAGGACATGTTTACGCTTTCACCGATTTTAGGGAGGCTTATGCTCTTGTCAGCAACAATACTTACTACACCAGAGCCATAATTGAAGTGAATAATTTTATTCATGTTATTTAAGTTTAAGTCTGTCAAACATAAACATCTTGAAGAACGTGGAAACAGGTATAATTACGTGTTTTTTATTACTAGATGAAAAAATATTCGATTAATTAATTAAAATTGTTAATAGTAAACTAAACTGCTAAAGCAATATAGGAAGTGAGAATATTCTTCTTTAAACAGTTAATCTATATGTTTTTATAATTAAATAATGATTTATTAACTATTTTTATGAAAAATAAATAAAATTACTTCTAAAGCATTCAAAAAGGTAAATCTACCTGACATGGAAAAATTACAGAATATGCCCTTTAATAGCAAGATAGTGGGGGCTGAAAACGTATATTATTGCTGGGAAACAAAATATTCACAAGCTCGAAAGATGTCAGGTCCTCCTTGTATTTGTATTGCATCCTATGTAACTTTGCCTAAAAATTACCATTTTCATAGAATAGCATTTTCTGATCCTCAAGAATTTTCAAAGGAGAAATTTAACAGAATTATTTATTCGTTTTTTTTTATACCAGTAGAAGATTTAGATAATGCTATGGATATAATTAAAGATATTCTTGCTGTGTGGGGATAAGAATAGCCCAAAAAATCTCAAGCAGATCACTAATATTTTAATTCTATATAAGAAGTTCAAAGACTCTTTTTTTAAAATATACTTTAGTAAAATTAATTCCTTTTAATTGTTAGTATAAATTATTGCTAATAGCAGTTAGATAATCATTTAAATAATGTAATTTGTAATACAAAACTTAAAAACACCACTAATTATAAATTACTAGAATGTTGAAATACTTATTATTCTGCTCTTGTTTTTTCTTTGTAACACTAGTCGATGCACAGATTTTTGAACGTGATGAAGGTTTTCATGCTGCTGATTCACTCTTAAAAGAATCAAGCTTTTCTATGCATAAAGACAACTATTTTATTACAGGTATTCCTTTAAATGAAAAACCAACAAGTACAAATACCGATGTAAAATACCAGGTAAGTTTCAAGCAACGCATCAGCAAGAGGCCTTTAGTAGGAGGTTTTTTTCCTTATTTAATGTATAGTCAAAAAGCTTTTTGGGATATTTATGCAAATTCTAAGCCTTTTTCAGAAATTAATTTTAATCCCGGAATTGCTGTCGTGCGACCATTTTATTTTAAAGGCAAAAAGCTTTCTTATGCCACGCTTTCGCTAGAACATGAATCAAACGGAAGAGATTCAATTTATTCGAAAACTTGGAACTTTTTAGCAGTTTCTTTAAAGTCACAAGTAAGTGAAAGATGGACTGTCGGGCTTCGGGCATGGCTGCCTTTGGTCGATAAAGAAGATAATCCTGATTTGATTGACTATGTTGGATATGGTGAAGCATCTGCAACATATCAAATTAAACCCGGACGTTGGACTGCAGATGTAATTTTTAGAAAGGGAAGCGGATTACTTAATTATGGCTCTTTGCAAACTCACTTAAATTATAGGCCGTTTAAAAAAGAAAATTATTATGTCACGCTACAATGGTTTGTAGGCTACACAGAAAGTCTCATCGATTATCAGCAGCACAAAAGCATGTTGCGTATTGGGTTTGTACTGAAACCAGATAGCATGAGTATTTTTTAACACAGATTCAATTTAAACTTTTCTTAATATCTAAGTACAAAAAGACCTTATTCTTTAACGCTATAATAATCTTTATCTAATTCTTTAAAAGTTTGTTAAGTATAATTTTGTTCCATTAAAAACAAGAAAATTACCAAAACAAACTATGAAAAAAATTTACCTTTTACTCTTTTTGTTTGCAACCTGGATTGGGAAAAGCCAAGTCCTGAATCCTTATTTGCAAGCACCGACAACTAATTCGATTTATGTCAATTGGAAAACTGATAGCAATCCTGAATCGATTGTTGAGTATGGAAATTCTAGAGAGGCACTGACAAATTCTATTGCGGGGACAAATAGAATTTTTACAGACACTGGCTATCCTAACAATTATTTTTATCACAATGTAAAAATAACCGGGCTTACTCCAAATACCAAATATTACTACCGAGTTAAAACCGGAGCTTCTACGTCTGAAATCATGTCGTTTAAAACGCTTCCGCTTCCTGGACAAGCAGCTACTGCTGACGGACATCTTCGCTTTTTGGTTTTAGGTGATAACCAAATGCGAAACGTGCCGCGATTTGATACCTTGGTTGCGCAAGCAAAAAGAAAGATTGCCCAAAAATGGGGAATCACGGCTGATCCAGCTGATAATATTGCACTAACAGTTATGGTTGGCGATCAGGTGGATGTTGGAACTTTAGATCACTATGAAAACGTTCATTTTAAAAAGAACAAGGCGCTTTCGGGATATCTTCCAATTCAAACTTTAGTAGGAAACCACGAAACTTATGGAACCTTGGCTATGCAAGCCTATTATGATCACTATGTGCTTGATGAAATGACTTACAGAGGAATTTCTTCAGGAACAGAAAATTATTATGCCAATCAAGTCGGAAATGTGCTTTTTATTGCCATGGATACTGAACACACAGGCATTCAGCAATTAAATTGGCTGACACAAGTTGTTCAAGCAGCAGATACAGATACTACTGTTGATTGGATTGTTTCTTTAGGGCATAGGCCATATCAGGCAGAACAATATGTAGGTGACATTTCTCCTTGGATAAGAAATTCTGCAATGCCAATTTTAGTGACTTCTGAAAAGCACATTTTGCACATCGGAGCGCACCATCATTTATACCATAGAGGGCAATTAAAGAATACTCCGACTTATCAAATTATTTCCGGAGGTGTTGCTTGGGATCAATATTGGGGAATGGCTGCAGAACAAGATTTCGATGACGTTCAGAAAACAATTTCCAACTGGATGTACCAAATTATCGATGTTGATGTCAATAATGACACTTTTGATGTAGAATCTTATTCAATTGGAAGCGCTTATACTGGGAAAAACAATGAATTGATGGATACTTTTCATCATTATAAAGGATTGCAAGCGCCAACACAGCCAACAATCTCAAATGATTTTAACGGAGGAAATGTTGAGCTTCCACTTGTGATTTCTAGTTCTGCCTATGCAACAGCATCTAATCAATTACTGAATTCTACCGAGTTTTTGATTGGAAAAACAGCTGATTTCGAAATCGTTGAAAAGGATGTTTATAGAGATTATGAAAACTTATACGGATCATTAAACGGTCAAGTTGACGTTTCAAAAGATTTAAATGCCGGAGTTGATATTACCAAAGTAAATTTAGCTGCAAATGAAATTCCAAATGGAGAATATTTTGTAAAAGTGCGCCACAGAGACAGAAACCTAAATTGGTCAAACTGGAGTGCTGTGAAATCTTTTAATGTAATCAACAGTACTTTTGCAAATACACAAATTCAGCTTGACACAATTGCTTATCGACCAAACACGCCAATAAATGTTTCGTTTACTGACGGTCCGGGAAACCAAACTGATTGGATTGCATTGTATAAAATCAATCAAACGCCGTCAAGCAGCAGCCCTTCACAACTTTGGCGCTATGTTAACGGACAAACCAGTGGTACTGTCACTTTCCCAGGATTAACACAGCCAGGAAGATATTACGCTACGTTTTTAGAAAATGGCGGCTATACTGAATTGACAGATAGAAAAGAATTTTATGTAGGACCATTGGTGACGCTTGCTGCAAATGCACCAACTTATGCTTCTGGCAGTCCGGTAACTTTGTCTTATGCAAATGGTCCGCAGCTTGCCAATGACTGGATCGGAATTTACAAAGTAGGGCAGGTGCCTGGCGGACCAGCTTCAACACAATGGCGCTATGTGACAACAGCTTCCGGAAATCTTACTTTCAATAACTTGGCTGATGGCTACTATTTTGCAGAATATTTTCTTCAAGATGGCTATAATGCTGTTGGAAACAAAGTCTTTTTTCAAGTAGGAAACCAGATTACGCAATTGAATATCAACAAGACTATTTACAATCTGAATGAAAATATCATTGCAACTTGGACAGACGCTCCCGGAATAGTAAAAGATTGGTTAGGAATCTACCATGCGGGCGATAACCCAAATGTAGATGAATTGGTTAGTTTTACTTATTTCGAAGGTCTTCCAGAAGGAACAAAAGTGATTCAAGATGATAAACTTCCAACAGAAGCAGGTGATTATTTTATCGTAATGTTTACTAATGACTCTTATAATGAAGTATCAAACAGAATTTCTTTTGCCGTAGAAGATAATCTTGGAAACGATGAATTCTCTTCACAAAACGGAGTAAAAGTTTATCCAAATCCGGTGAAGGAAGGCGAAAAGACCTATATAAAATCAAAATATCCGATTGATCAAATTGATATGTTTGACATGACCGGAAACCTGTTCTATTCTTCAAAGAACATCAACGACTATAACTTCTCAATTATTAACCAAAGTTTGCCGTCAGGTGTTTATATTCTTAAGATTCATTCGAACAAAGTATACACGGTTAAAGTGATCGTAGACTAATAATACTGTAGCAATTAAATCAAAAACCTCCTAACTAGGAGGTTTTTTTGTAATCTGTAAAATCCAATTATGATTTTAAGATTGAGCCCTGCATTTATTTATTAGCGAAGCTTGCCAATGATATCAGAATCGTGCAATATTTTTGCATTATCTAACCCTCTAAGGATCTCTGAAAGCTGTATTGTCAGCATATTCAGAAAGTTTCGGCTGTGGTAAGCCTCAAGAATCTCATGCCAGTCTTCATCATTAGATTGAGGAGCCACCTTGTCGCTATCGTTATATTCTTTTACCTTGTTCACAAGCATTCTGTTTTGCTCGCTTATGCTTAGGTAGCGTTGGCGTTCTTCTGCCGTCAGTATGGCTATTTTGCTTTTTAATAGTTCCTTTAATACTTGAAAAGCATTATCAATAGCCGCTTGTTCTGTTGCAGAAAAATGACGGCTGTCAAAATTTATGAAAGGCATGGTATCGGGTTTTAGTTTTTAATTGAGCTAGTTTTTCCCTATTAAAATTCATTGGTTGCATAAATATAAATGACAGTACCTATTGACCACAAATGTATAGAGCGTTTCTTTGCCTGCCATGGCAGTGTGCTTGCTTAAGTATTTTAAAGACATCAGCTACTCGCTCGACGAGAGATGCTCTCATCGCCCGATGAGAGACGCTTTCTTCGCTCGATGAGAACACCTCTCATCGGGGGATGAGAGGTGTTGTTTGCTATTGCACGATAAGCTCTTTTTCAAACAGGGCGGTTCGAGGCTCTTTAAGGGATGCGCCGCCAGCATATTGCGTGACTATTTCCAATTTATAAGTTCCGGCGGGCAGGGCAGGAATTATGACGATAACCTCCGAAGGGTTGTTGGTCACCATGTCGCTGGCTTCTACTGGCGTTCGGGCTTGCGTGGCCGTGTCTACAAAAAAGATTCCGTTGGCAGGGCTGTCTCCCATGACTTTTATTTTGGTGCCTGCTATTTTTAGGTTGCGTCCCGGCGTCAGCAGGTCGTTTATCGAAGCGCTCTTGACATCTGTTACTTGCAAGATGGCCGCACTGCTGTCAGCAACGCCCAAGATATTGACCTCTATGCTCGGAATCTGTGACCGTAGCTTTTCGCCTTGGTTGAACTGAAATAAAATGGTATGCTTTTGAGCATTGAAGGTTTCCCTAGGACTGTCAAACACGCCCCTGATCAAAGCACTAGCCGTAAAATAGCCGGTATTGATAGAATAGCCGTCACAGAGCTGATACCCCATTTCTTTTAAAAAGAGGGATACGGCATGCTCCATCGAGGCAGCAGAAACGTCTGAACCGCCACGGCTTACCGCTGCTTCGCAGACTTGTGTTACGTTGAGGGAACGCTCGCTTACCGTGCGGGCGATATAATCATTTGGGTTATCGGAGGTAAGCACATTATCATAAAGATAGGCCCGAATTCTATGCAAGATATTTGCCATAATTTTAGTTTTTATTGGTTACTGTTTATTTCTTAAAATGCCCCTAGTAATAGCTTTGAGCTTTACTATTTTATAAGCTTGGGCATTAAAACGTTAAGCTTTTAAAGTTTTATTGCGGCTTGTTATTGCCCTACATCAGGCACTCTAATGGTTTCGCCTGACGGGTCTATCTTCATAATCCAAAAATCTGAAGCCCCATTGCTGGTATCGACGCCTGCTTGACTAGATCTATATCCGCCTATAACATAATTGCCGTCTATGGTTAGCTGCAATGAAACTCCATTTGAAGATCCTACGGATGTTGCATAAGACTTTTCCCATAGCTGGTTTCCCGCAGTATCCAGCTTTACGACAAAAGTATTTGCAATGTAACTATAATCTGTTCCGAGAATAAGATAGCCATTATCAGGAGTTTGCTGCGCGTCATATGCATTTGTTTGAGACTCTACCACTTTATTCCACTGCATATTTCCCGACGCATTTAGTTTTATTACCCAGCCACCTTTAGGCCCGCTAATGTCTCCTGAGAAACCTGACGTTGCTACTCCCACAACAATATAGCCACCATCTGAAGTTTGCCGAATAGAATAGGGATGATCTTGCCCACTGCCTCCGTAAATCTTATCCCACATTTTATTTCCTGATGCGTCCAGTTTTATTATCCAAAAATCTGAAGTTCCATTATTTGTACCCGAAACATCGCCACTGGCTGAAGAACTAGTATAAGAAGTAATAATATAGCCACCATCAGAGGTCTTAGTTATTTTAGCCAGTTCTTCATGTAAGTCACCCCCATATAGCTTATCCCAAAGCTTGTTTCCAGAGGTGTCAAGCTTCAAAACCCATATATCTACACCTCCGCGGGGGGGTATAGGTGTAATATCGCCACCCCCTAAAGATGAAGCATTACCAACAATAATATAGCCCCCATCGGTTGTCTGTACCACATCATAAGCAATCTCATCATAAATACCACCATAGATTTTATTCCATTGTATGGCACCCAAGGCATCTAGCTTCAATATCCAGTAATCCATGCGATTGGATCCATGATTTGCCCCTACCTCTCCTGAATTTTGAGACCGGGTGGTGCAGGCAACGATATACCCGCCTTCTGCAGTCTGCTTGACAGATACTGCATAATCTTCGAAACTTCCCCCATAGCGTTTTTCCCACTGTTTTTTGCCGAGCGCATCTACTTTCAATATCCAGGCGTCAGAATCGCCTCGACTGGTTCCCGAAATATCACCGCTGGCAGATGATGATTTAGTTCCTCCTGCAATGATGTAGCCACCATCGGATGTCTGCTGCATATTGCCTATATTGTTTCTCATCGCCTCCATTCCATCACCTCCATAAAGAAAGCTGAAAGGAATATAGCTGTCTGGCAGGTATGGCGTACCTACTGCCTGTGCTGTTGCAAGTTGGCTAACCAGGGAAGCTAGGCCTAGCACTAAAATTTGAATATATTTCATCTGATATTTTTTTATTGTTTGACTTTTAGAAACCTGAAGCGGTATATACATAGACCGCAGTTCCCATAACGATGAAGGTGTACAGGGTATCCTTTCCAGCGATTGTACTGCGGTTGTTTACATATTTTACTGTGAATCCCGGAGAAGTAAAAGTAGCCGTACCGCTTGGTGAACCTAGAATGCCCAAGGTATAAGTGCCGCCGTCTTTGATGTTAGAAATAGTGAAAGCTCCTACTGGCGCTGTGGTGTAGGCAAGGTTGCTATTGCTGAAATCAATTGTGGTGCCTGTTCCCGCATAGAAAGCTCTAGTGTTTGTTGAAGAACCGTTTACCTCTAGCTTACTTGCTGGCGTTGTATTACCGATGCCGACATTTCCTGCTGCGGTAAATATAAAGTCGTTGGCTTGCTGTGCTGCAGTAGGCGCGCCTGCGACGGGATTGTCTTTTGCACCGTCTATGTTGAACATTCCTTGTGGATTTAAAGTATTGACACCTACTTGGGCTTGTGTTGCATAGCCCGCTAGTAGCATCATGGCAGTGAAAAATGTTTGTTTCATGGTTTAAAATTTAATTGTTTGTATTTATTGTTTTTACTTTTAATTTGCATACTACTTTTCTGAGAAAAGTCTTTTCTATTGTCCTAGGCTAGGTACCATCATGATATTTCCAGAGATATCGAGCTTCATAACCCAGTAATCATAGGCACCATTAGTGCTATCGGTTACATCTCCTGATAAAGAAGATTTTGAATATCCTGATATAATATAGCCTCCGCCAACTGCCTGCTTAATTGACGTAGTTAAATCAGAATCATTACCTCCATAAAGCTTTTGCCATTCAATATTTCCCACAGAATTTAGTTTTACTACCCAGCTATCATATCCTCCGTGACTGGTTCCCGTTATATCACCTGATGCAGAAGAATTAGATGATGCACCCAATAGGTAACCGCCGTCGCTTGTTTGCAATATGGAGGTAGAACTATCTTGTCCTGCTCCGCCATAGAGTCTTTGCCATTGAATATTTCCTGCTGCATTTAATTTAATGACCCATATATCATTTCCTCCATGGCTTGTTCCTGTGACATTGCCACTGGCAGAAGAAGTAGAATAGCCAGTTACTATATAGCCGCCATCGGCAGTCTGCATTGTGTAATGAATATTGTCTATCCCATTTCCTCCATAGACTTTATCCCATTCAACGGTGCCTGCGCTATTCAGCTTTAGTATTCTATAATCACTGCCAACACGAAAGGCAGCTCCTGAAATGATATAGCCCATATCGGTAGTCTGTTCGATAGATATTCCCATGTCGCTACCGCTATCAACTCTACCATAAAGTTGTTGCCATTGTATGTTTCCAGAACTGTTTAATTTGACAATCCATGTATCTTGAGATCCTGGACTGCTATTGGTTCCCGTTACATCACCGTTGGCAGAAGACATTGAAAATCCTGCAGCAATATAGCCTCCGTCTGCAGTCTGCCGAATAGAATTAAAATCTTCACTGCTGTTACCTCCATAGAGTCTCTGCCATTGGATATCGCCCGAGGCATTCAGTTTAAGTACCCAGGCATCATTACTTCCATGATTGATTCCGGTGATATCGCCATTGGCAGAAGATGTAGAATATCCTGCTACAACATAGCCTCCGTCTGTAGTCTGCTGTATTGAGTGAGCTTCTTCGCCACCGCTGCCACCATAGAGGCGCTGCCATTCAATTTTGCCGTAACGGTCTAATTTTACGATCCAGAAATCGATACTTCCATGATTGATTCCGGTAACATCTCCAGTAGTAGAAAATGAGGAAGTTCCTGCCAAGATAGAGCCTCCGTCTGCAGTTTTGTTCATGCTATTGGGAGATGAAGTTTCTGAATAGTTTCCTCCATAAAGAAAGCTGAAAGGAATATCGGCAGGCGGTATATAGGGTGTTCCAGCCACTTGGGCATGGCTATATTGCACTGAACAGAGCATTGCTGTGAAAAGCAGTATCGCTTTTGTTGCGTTTTTTATTATTTTCATGAGGTCTAAAATTAAAATCCGACAGCGGTGTAGGCATAGATTACGGTTCCCATTACAACAAAGGTGTAGACGGTTTCCTTGCTGGCGATTGTCGCCTTATTGTTTGCATATTTGACTGTAAACCCCGATACGCTGAAAGCAGCAGTGCCACTGGCTGTTCCTCTTACGCTCAAAGTATACGTGCCACCGTCTTTCACATTTGT
>Ga0247730_1000073_pt1 | contig 105818 bp, 96 predicted proteins | sample UWRJL073202C2_FD_180959 | JGI IMG/M metagenome (GOLD analysis project Ga0247730, IMG submission 180959) | Plant litter microbial communities from Arlington Agricultural Research Station in Wisconsin, United States - UWRJ-L073-202C-2 | ecosystem: Environmental > Terrestrial > Plant litter >...
CGGCCTGTCGGGCGAGGTCAGAGGTGCTCACCTGCCGTACATTACGACAATGCCCAAGATCATCGGCGGCTCGCTCGAGGAGCACCGCGAGCAGACCCGCCGCCGCGTCTTCGAGGCACTCTCCGCACTGCTCGCCGAGCGCTCGTTCGATGCCCTCACGATGGCCGACCTGGCGGCCGAGGCGGGCATCGGCCGCACCGCGATCTACAACCACTTCGCCGACAAGGACGCCGTCGTGGTGGCCTTCGCGAGCGCCGAGACCGACCGGTACCTGGCCCGTCTGGGTGCCGCCCTCGACCGTGCGGACGGCCCGGCCGACGCGATGCGCATCTACGTCAACGAGCACCTGGACTCCTCGGAGGAGTTCCACTTCGGCTTCGGGCCCGAGCTGTACGGGATGCTCTCGCGTGAGTCGATCGCCGAGATCCGCGAGCACGTCGTGGCGGTCGAGTCGGTGCTGCGCACGATCATCGACGACGGGGTCGCCGCCGGCGTCTTCACCGTCGACGACGTCACGTCCACGATGGCGCTCGTCCACTCGTCGCTGTCGACCCGCCGCGTCACCCCCGCCGCGGTCGAGACCTACGTCCTGCGAGCCCTCGGCGCCTGACCGCCCCGCCCCCGCCCCCGTTTCCCGCTTTCCCGCGTTTCCCGCTTTCCCGCGAGTGGTGCGGTTCGGTCTTTCTGAGACGGCGCGTCTGACCAGTCCGCACCGGTCGGGGCCCGATTCGCACCACTCGGCGGACGCAGAACGGCCCGGCCACGATGATCCGTGGCCGGGCCGAGCTGGTGTGCGGGGTGCTACTTCACGACGGTGAACGAGCCTCGCTTGAGGGTCGCCGTCTTGAGGAAGTTGGTCGTGCCGGCGTACTTCACCGAGACGGTCCACGTGCCCTTGGCGAGCTTGGGGATCGTGATCTTGCCCTTGCCGGCCTTGATCGTGACCGTCTTGACCTTGGTCTTCTGCCCCTTCTTCGTGAAGGTGACCGTGACCTTGCCGTCGACCGCAGCACCCGTCGCCGACTTCAGCGTCAGCGAGGACGTGCCGGTCTTCTTCGTCGTCGGCTTCTTCGTGGTGCCCCGCTTGACCGAGACCTTGGCGGCCGTGACGGTGATCGTCGCAGCAGCCGTGGCGGAACCGAAGTTCGCGTCACCGGCGTAGGTGGCGGTCAGAGCCGTGGCGCCGGCCGAGAGCGTCTTCGGCAACGTGAACGTCGCCTTGCCGCCGGCGATGGTGGCGGTCTGCGTGCCGGCGCCGGTCAGGGTGACGGTACCCGTGGGAGCGAACCCGCCGACCGCGGGCACGTCCACCGTCACGACTGACTCGTTGCCGAAGGTCGAGGCAGGAGCCGACACCGTCGCAGTGGCGACCTTCTTCGGGAAGCCCGAGAAGTCGATCGCAACCGGAACCTCGACGGTCTGCGATCCATCGGTGGCGTTCTGGCCGTGGGCCTTGAACGTGTAGACCGAGTAGGTCTTGTTCTTGTCGAGCTTGGCGACGTCGTCAGCGGACAGCGACAGCGTCGCGGCGAACGTGCCGTCGGCCTTGACCGCGAACGTCGGGTTGGCAGGGCTGTTCGACCAGATCGTGCCGACGAACTTGCTGGCGTCGGTGAGGTCGGTCAGGCCCGACTCGCCGACACCGACGTAGATGCCCGGTTGGCTGGCGCTGTAGCCGGTGCCGCTGACCGCGACGGACACCGATGCGGGGGCCGAGGACGTGGCGGTGGCCGTGGCAGCGGCGACCGGAGCCTCGGCCGTGAACGTCGACGCGTTCTTCTTCGCGTCGGTCGTGGGGTTCGAGCCGCTGACGTAGAAGTGAGCGCGCAGACCCGGGTTGAGGGTCTTGATGAACGGTGCGGCGAACGACTTGCCGTCGACGGGTCGAGCCGTGTTGGTGATGCCGGCGTCGATCGCCGCGGCGCTGCCCGCGGGCAGGACGCCTTCCCAGTCGGGCGTGTCGGTGAGGGAGCGGACGCCATTCGTCGTGGTCCAGTCGCCGGCGCTCGCCTCGAACGTCGTGAGGACGACACGAGCGGTCGCGGACTCGGCTGACGGCGGGACCACCGACGACACCTCAGCGCTGATCGTTCCCTCGCCGTCGGCGGCGACGGTCACGGTCGGGTTGGAGATCGTGATGGCGTAGATCGTGGTGCCGGAGAAGGCGAAAGCCCCCCTGACCGATCCGGAGTACGCGATGGAGGCAGCTCCGGTCGCGGAGTTGAACGTGCCCACACCGTTCGGGAAGGTGATGACGCCGTTGCCGTCGGACTCGGCGCCGCCGGAGAACGTACGGGTCGACAGGTGCTCGTTGAACCAGTCGGAGATCTTCCACGTCAGTGAGGGTGCGGTCGTGGCCGCGGGCGCCTCGTCAGCAGCAGTTGCCGCGGTGGGGGCCGAGACCAGAGAGATGCCGGCGGCGACGACGGCCGTCGACACGAGACCAGCCAGGACGCGACGGGCGCGCCCCGGGCGGATCGTGCGCTGAGGCCGCGCGATGGTGATGGACATGTGGTGCCTTTCAGATGACCCGGCGGGGGGCCGGGGTGGGGGGGAATCGTGGGGGAGGGCGTTACTTGGAGGACTTGACCTTGTAGGTCTTGGACGTCGAGGCGGTCTGGGTCGCGCTGCCGGCGTAGGTCACCTTGAGCTTCCAGGTGCCCTTCTTGAGCTTCGGAAGGTTGACGGTCGCCTTGCCGTTCTTGACGGTCACGGAGACGGTCTTCTTCGACCCGCCCTTGGTCAGCGTGATCTTGGCCTTGCCGGCGGGCTTGGCACCGTTGGTCGACGTCACCGTGACGGTGGCCTTGCCCTTCTTCTTGCTCGTCGGCTTCTTCGAGACCTTGACGGTGGGCTTGGCGGTCTTCGCCTTGACGACGGCGGGCGCGGGTGCAGGAGGCGCAGGAGGTGCGGGCGGCGTGACGACCGGCGGTGTGACGACCGGGGGGTCGATGGGTGCGGTCGGGGTGAGATCCACCGTCAGCGGGAGCGGGTGCTTGTTCTTGTCGACGCCTCCACCAGTGCTGTACCAGTACGGACCTGCTCCAGTCGCCTGGAGGTAGTCGACGAAGGTCGCGGGGAACGATCCGAAGTGAGCGCCTGTCGTCGACTGTGGGACCGTGCCTTCGGCGCCGGCGTAGGTGACGCCCGCGTACTCGGGCGTCGCGACGATGCCGTCCGCGGTCACGTCGACGCCCTCGAGGACGGCGAGCGTGACAGACGTGTCGGGCAGGGGGTCCCACTGCGTGAGGTCAGCCTGGTCGGCGGCGTATCCGCCCAGGGTCGCGGTGACGGTTCCGATGCCGTCGTCGACCGTCAGCTTGGGGTCGGAGACGTAGAAGAACGTGTAGCCCGAGTAGTAGACGACGGTGAAGTCGCCGTCCCACTGGATCGTCGCGTCGTCGGCGTCAGCGTCCAGGGAGCCGGTCCCGTTGCCGATCACCACTTCGTGGTCGGAGAACTTCGTGCTGGTCGCGTACGGGCCGAGCGCCGCGCCGTCCTTGTCGGTCCGGGTCCCGGCCCAGGTGGCCGTCGTGTACCCGCTCGTCGGCAGCTTCTTCTCGATGCTGACGTTGCCGGCCTGAGGCGTCCATCCGGCCGGAGCCCCGCTCGGTCCCCAGGTTGCTCCTGAGCTCGAGTTGTTCAGGGTCTGGCCTCCTGCGCCGGGGTTCCCGAGCTTGCCGGCCGAGAAGAGGTTGAAGGTTCCGGGAGCCGCACCGCGGTTGCCGGACTCGCTGTTGAATCCCCAGCGGAACTGGACGCCGGAGACCTGGACCTCGGCTGCCTGCGAAGGGGACGCGAGGACGACTCCTGACGCTGCCAGGGTGGCGGCGACGGTGCCGACGAGTCCGCGACGGACTCGGGTGGTGAGGGACATGACTACCTTTCGGTTCGTGTCAGCTGATGGGAAGGAATGGAGAGTGAGGGCAGGCTTGCCTTATCTGCTGCGATCGCAGGCGCAAGGGAGTGCTGGAGGAGGATCGGCATGGCTCAGCGCGCCTTGCGGACGGCGGAGTAGGCGAACGGGCTCCCCGCGACGAGCGCCGTCGCGACCAGGAGCAGCCCACCGAGGATCCAGACGCCGGTGGGGTCGTCGTCCGACCTTTCGGCCGAGACCGGCCGAAGTCCTGTCACGGTCGAGGAGGGCCTGGACGCGGCGATGGCGGGTGAGCTCTGCAACGTCTCGCCGGCGACCGGGGCCGGCAGCGAGAGGGAGGCCGGGGGTGGGAGGAGAGCAGGCAGCGAGGGTGCGTCGTTGCCCGGCGCGTCGGGGGCGTCGTTGTCGACCTTGGCCTTCTTGGTCTTCTTGACGACCGGGGCCTTGACCTTGACGGGCGCTCCGGCGGCGTAGCTGACGGTCACCGGCTTGGCGACCTTGTGGGCGTCCGCCGATCCGCCGCTGGAGTACCAGTAGGCGCCGGTTCCGGACGTGGTCTGGTAGTTGATGAACGACTGCGGGAACGAGCCCCACGTGCCGGTGCGCACCTGCGGCACCTGGTCCGCGCCGAGCGCGACGGCAACACCGGCGTACGCGGGCTGCGCCGAGAAGCCCAGGTCGGCGGTGAGGTCGACCGGACCGAGGTCGGCCAGCGTCACGTCGGGCACGGGCGTGACGGCCTGCCACTTCTCGAGGTCCTCCATGGAGGACGCGTAGCCGCTGAGGGTTCCGGTGAGGGTGCCGATGCCGCCCGTGACGGTGAGCCTCGGGTCGGTCACGTAGAAGAAGCTGTACCCGGAGTAGTAGACGACCGAGAACGACCCGGTCCACTGGATCGATGCCGTGCCGGCGGCCGGGTCGACCGTCCCGGTGCCGCCGGAGATGACGACCTCGTGCGTGCTGAACGGGCCGTTCGTTCCGGACATCGTCGTGCCGGTGGACGTCGTCCTGAGGCCGGCCCACGTCGCGGGCGTCCACGCACCGTTGAGGAACTTCTCGATCGTGACGTTGCCGGACGACTGGCTCCACGCGGATTCGGGCATGATGACGCCGCCGCGTCCCGGGTCGGGGATCTTTCCCGCTGACAGGAAGTTGAACGTGCCGGGGGCGAAGGCGCGGTTGTTGGACTCGTCATTGATGCCCCAGCGCACCTGCGCGTCGGTGACCGTGAACGCGCCGGTCGGCGGGGTCTCGGGGGCGGGGGTCGTCGTGGTCGGCGCGGTCGGCTCGGGAGTGGGCGTCGGTTCGGACGTCGTCCCCGTCGGCTCAGGTGTCGTCGGCGTCGCCGTGCTCGGAGACGGGGACGGTGCGGTGGTGCTCTCGGACGGCGAGGGAGAAGCCGTCGCCGTGGACTCCGTCGGCCCCGGGCCGGGCGTGTCACCGTCGGCGGCCAGCGCCATGGTGGCCGAACCCATCAGCACGGCGGCCGTCGCGAGGGCCGCGACGGCGGTACGGATCTCAGAGCGCATGGGCGGTCTCCCCGCTGGTCGTCGTGGCGGGCTCGGAGGGCGTCCGGTTCCTGCGGATGGAGCGGAACCGCAGCGTCGCGAACGTCACGGCGCTCAGCAGGGCGACGAACGCGAGGGCGAGGAAGGCGAACGGCGCCCAGTCGGGCAGGCCGCCGTCGTCGGTCGTCGTGGCCGCTGCCGCGGCGGGATCGGCCGCGATCGGGAAGTTGATCGTCGGCGTCGCACCGGACGCCGCGCCCGTGAGGCGCAGGACGTGCGTGCCGGCCGTGGTGCCCTCGGGCAGCTGCAGCACTCCCGCGACCTCGCCGGAAGGTCCTGCGCTCAGCGGACCGACGGCGGCCATGCCGTCGTCGAGCGTCGCGATGACCTGCTCGCCGGGGGAGAAGCCCCCGCCGGTGAACGACAGCACACGGCCGACGACTGCCGTTCCGGTGTCGACCGCGGCGACGGCGTCCGCGGCGCTCGTGGGTGCGGCGGCAGGTGCGGCGGCAGGCGCCGCTGCCGGCGTCTCGGCGGCAGGCGTGCCCGTGCCGGTTGCCGGGGCGGCTGCCGACTCGTCGGTGGCGGGGGCCTCGCCGCTGTCGAGCGACTCGAACGACACGGGCGTGAACGTCTCGTTGGTGCCGTTCTTGACGCCGTGCGCGCCGATCGTGATGATGCCGCACGTGCTCTTGAGGCAGTCGACCTGGTGCGCCTTGCCGTCGCGGTCGACGGTGGTGAACTTCGCACCAGGAACGGTCATCTCGGTCGACCACGTGCCGTCGGCCTTGATCGTCCCGCCGTTGGCCGCGGCCGCGGTGTCACTGCCAGGGAAGGCGACGAACTTCTGGAAGCCCTGGTTGTTCTTGCTCTCGCTGTCCGGGACGTAGTAGAGGTTCTTGCCGGTGACGCCGCCCTTGCTGGGCTGCCACGCACCGTTGACCGTCCCGAAGAACACGTAGATGCCGCCGTGGCCACCCTTGATCGACTGGAAGCCCTTGCCGCTGAGCGTGAGGGTGGTCTTGTACGTCGGGTCGACCGTGGCCGCTCCCTCGTCGTTGCTGACAGCCACGCGGGCTGCCGCCTGCGCGGGGGCGGGGATGAGCAGGGCGCTCGTGGCGAGCGCCGCGAGGGTCAGGAGAGCGCGGGTGCGCATGTCGGCTCCTCGGTCTGGCCGTCGGTGGGGGCGTGGGAGATCAGGTGGGGGAGGACGACGATGCGTCCCTGGTGGTCGATGACGTCGACGGGATGGCCGTAGACCTCGCCGAGGACGTCGGCCCGCATGACCTCGCTCGGGGGTCCGTCGGCCCGCAGACGTCCGTCGGCGAGCATGCAGATGCGGTCGGCGTGGGCTGCCGCGACGGTCAGGTCGTGCAGGACGGCGACGACGGCGTGACCGTCGGCCGCCAGGCGGCGTGCCTCGGAGAGCACCTGCTCCTGGTGGCGGATGTCGAGCGCCGCGGTCGGCTCGTCGAGCAGCACGAGCGGCGTCTGCTGGGCGAGCACGCGGGCGAAGGACGTCCGCGCCTTCTCGCCGCCCGACAGCGTCGGGAACGACCGCTCGGCCATCGAGAGGACGTCGGTACGGTTCATCGCCTCGGCGACGACGACGTCGTCGAGGTCCTCCTCGGGCAGCCGCGCCCAGGGCGCACGACCCATGCGGACCACGTCGACGACGCGGAAGCCGAAGGCGAGGCGCTGCTCCTGGGGCAGGACGGCGCGCTCGCGGGCGAGGGCGCCGATCTTCCACCGGTGCAGCGGGACGCCGTCGAGGTCGGCCTCGCCGGCGCTCGGGACGACGTCGCCCGACATGACGCTGAGCAGGGTCGTCTTGCCGGCGCCGTTGGGGCCGACGAGCGCGACGAGCTCGCCCGGGACGACCTCGATCGTGACGTCGTGGAGGATCGGGTGGCCGCCGAGCGAGGCGGAGACGTGGGTGAGCCGCAGGGTCATGCCCAGCCTCCGGCGGTCTTGCGGGTGCGACGCAGCAGCCAGAAGAAGAACGGTCCGCCGACGAGAGACGTGAGCATGCCGATCGGGAGGTCGGCGTAGGCGACGGCAGTGCGTGCGATGAGGTCGGCGCCGAGCAGCAGGACGGCCCCGGCGAGGGCGCTGGCCGGCACCAGGATGCGGTGCCCCGGGCCGACGAGCATGCGGATCAGGTGCGGCACGACCAGGCCCACGAACGCGATGATGCCCGCGAACGACACGGCAGCGGCGGTCAGGAGCGCCACGAGCACGATCGCCACGAGCCGCAGGCGCTCGACGTCGATGCCGACGTGGCGGGCGGCGCGGTCGCCGAGCGAGAGGACGTCGAGCTTGCGGCTCATCAGCATCGCGCCGACCATGCCGACGACGACGAGGGGGGTGACGACGCCGACGTGGTCCCAGCGCGTCCCGTTGAGGCTGCCGAGCTGCCAGAACACGATCTGCTCACGGGCCTGCGTGTCGCCGAGGAAGATCATCAGCGCGAGGCCGGCGCCGGCCACCGCGTTGACCGCGATGCCGGTCAGCACCAGCGTCACGACCTCCGTGCGGCCCTCCGACCGTGACAGCGCGTAGACCACCAGTGTCGTCACGAGGCCGCCCACGAACGCGAACGCGGCGGTCGTCCACGTGCCGATGACGTTGATCTCGAACACGATGACGACCGCCGCCGCGAAGGCGGCGCCGGTCGAGACGCCGACGACGCCCGGCTCGGCGAGCGGGTTGCCGAAGATGCCCTGCATCAGAGCGCCTGCGGTCGACAGGGCCGCGCCGACGACGATCGCCATCGCGATGCGCGGGAACCGGACCTGCCAGAGGGTGTTGTCGCCCTGGGGGTGGGTCGGCATCGTTCCCCAGTCGAGGCCGATGCGGTGCATGATCGAGCCCCACACCTCGTTGGCGGGGATCGCGAGCTGGCCGCGGCTGGCGGCGTAGATCGTGAGCAGGACGAGGGCGATCGTGAGCACGACGAACAGCACCGTGGCCCGCGCGCTGCGGTGGCCGGGCAGCGTGGGCGAGGGGGCCGTGGTCACGGCCGAGCGCTCGGGAAGGGTCGCTGTCACTTGGTGGACTCCGGCGCGTAGATCGCCACGGCGAGCGAGTTGAGCACCTCGGCGGTGCGCGGGCCGAAGCTGAGGACCTGGCTGTCCTGCATGTCGACGATGCGACGGTTCTGGCCGGCCGGGGTGTTGGCGATGGCGGGGAGGCGGTCGAGCAGCCCGTCGACACCGCCGACGGACTCCAGGCCCTTCGTCATCATGATGATGAGATCGGGCTGCGCGTCGATGATGCCCTCGTCGTTGACGGGTTTCATGCCGCTCCAGCCGATCTCCTCGGTGACGTCGTAGCCGCCGACCGCCTTGATCAGTCCATCGGCACCGGAGCCCTCGCCGAACATGTAGTAGACGCCGGCCTGCCCGCGGACGTACAGGAAGATCGTGCGCAGCTTGTCCTGGACGGCTGTCGGGGCCACGGCGGCGATCGCGGCCTCGGTCTTCCTGGTCTCGGCCTCGATGCGGGTCGCGAGCTGCTTGCCCTCGGCAGGGACCCCGAGCGCCGTGGCGACCTCGTCGGTCAAGGAGCTGATGTTGTCGAGGCTGCGCTCGGAGTCGGTGACGACGACGGGGATGCCGGAGTCGCGCATCTGCAGGATGACGTCCCACGGGCCGAGCGACGTGTCGGTCAGGATCACGGTGGGGTTCAGCTCGAGGATCGACTCGGCGTTGAGGTCGTGCCCGTTGCTGGTGACGAGCGGGAGGTCCTTGGCCTCGTCGAACTGCGTCGAGATGTCGCGACCGATGACCTGGTCGCCGAGTCCGAGCTCGAAGACGGTCTGCGACAGCGTCCCGTAGATGTCGAGCGCCAGGATGCGGCTCGTGTCGGTGATCGTGACCTTGGTTCCCTGGGCGTCGGTGACGGTCACGGGCAGGGTCTGCTGCGGTGAGTCGGTGATCGGCTTGATCGCCTTGGTGGAGAGGGACGCGTGCGCCTCGCCCTGGTAGGCCTTCGGGTCGTCGAGGATCTTCGCCGAGGCGAGGTCGACGGCCGCGACGTCCTTCGCGCCGTCGCCGTGACCGCTGCCGCCGGGGGTCGCTCCGCAGCCGGCGGTGACGGCGACAGCGATGACAAGAGCGGCAATGCGGGGGCGGGCACTGGCTGGGCGGAGCACGACAGTCCTTCGATTCGAGTTTCTTCGACGATCCCCTGACCGCGAAGCAAGGGCACACTAACATTAGTGAGGCTTGCCTATCTAACAGTGTGAATTATGTCATGACACATTGTCAGAACAAGATGACTCTGTGTCATAATCTTGCTCAACCAGTCGGATCCCAGCACAGGAGCACCCATGACCGTCACTGCCGAGAACCAGGCGACGTCTCTGTCGGCCCTGCTGCGCACCGGCTCGCAGGCCGAGCACACCGCGGCCGAGGGGTCGAGCTTCATGTCGGAGCTGCTGGCCGGACGCATCAACGAGGCCGGCTACGCCCACTTCCTCGGCCTGCTGCGCCGGGTCTACGAGGCGCTGGAGACCGCGGCCGGCACCCTCGTCGCCGATCCCATCGCGTCCGCGGTCATCGACCCCGCGATCGAGCGCCTCGCCGCGATCGACGCCGACATCGAGCACTGGGGTGCCACGGTCGTCGCGAGCCCGGCGACGGACGCGTACGTCTCCCGCATCCAGCGGTCCACCGAGTGGGGCGGCCTCTTCGTGGCGCACCACTACACGCGCTACCTCGGTGACCTGTCCGGCGGTCAGGCCATCGGGCGCATCATCAGCCGGGAGTTCCGCCTCGAGGACGGCGCCGGCGTCGCGTTCTACGCCTTCGACAAGGTGCCGAAGCCCAAGCTCTACAAGGACGCCTACCGCGCCCGCCTCGACGCCCTGCCCCTCGATGACGCCGAGCGTACCCGTGTGCTCGACGAGGTCAGGACGGTCTTCGCCCTCAACGGTGGAATTTTCGCCGAGATGACCACCCACCTCGACGCCTACCGCCGCTGACCCCACCATGGGGGAGGCCCGCCACAGGCAGGGCCGGCTGAGGCGTCGTCAACCCACGCGTCAGCGTCGTCAAACCGCGCGTCGGCGTCGTCAACCCACGCGTCGGTGTCGTCAACCCACGCGTCAGCGTATGGGCGCGTTCGACCCGGGCCGCGATTCGCTTCACGTCGCCTCCGTACGAGACAATGCACCCGTGGCTCATGTGACGATCGTCGGCGGCGGACCTGGTGGATACGAGGCGGCTCTGGTCGCCACTCGACTCGGAGCCGAGGTCACGCTGATCGAGCGTGACGGCATCGGTGGATCGACGGTGCTGACCGACTGTGTCCCCAGCAAGACGCTCATCGCCACGTCCGATCTGCTCACGGACGTCGGCACGGCCGGCGAGCTGGGCGTCGAGATGCCGTCGTCGGTGCGCGCCGACCTCGCCGCCGTCGACGCGCGTGTGCTGGCGCTGGCCCAGGCCCAGTCGGCCGACATCGCCCACCGCCTGGCCGCCAGCAACGTCACGATGATCGACGGCACGGCCACGATCGAGGCGCCCGGAGTCGTCACGGTCGAGACCGCCGACGGCAGCCGGCGCATCGAGACCGACGCGATCCTCGTCGCGACCGGCGCGCACCCGCGCGTGAGCCCCACCGCCCAGCCGGACGGCGAGCGCATCCTCACGTGGGAGCAGGTCTACGCGCTCCAGGACCTGCCCGAGCACATGATCGTGGTCGGGTCCGGCGTCACGGGTGCGGAGTTCGCCAGCGCGTACAACGGCCTCGGCGCCGCGGTCACCCTCGTGTCGAGCCGTGACCGCGTGCTCCCCGGCGAGGACGTCGACGCGGCCAACGTCATCGAGGACGTCTTCACCCGTCGCGGCATGACCGTCATGGGCAACTCGCGCATGGCGTCGGTCGAGCGCACGGACACCGGTGTCCTCGTCACCTTGACGGACGGCCGCACGGTCGAGGGGTCGCACTGCCTGCTGGCCCTCGGCTCGATCCCCAACACCGAGGGCCTGGGTCTGCGCGAGGTCGGCGTCACGCTCGACGACGGGGGCTTCGTGAAGGTCGACCGCGTCTCGCGCACCAGCGTCCGCGGCATCTACGCCGCCGGCGACTGCACGGGCGTCCTGATGCTGGCGTCGGTCGCCGCGCAGCAGGGACGCATCGCGATGTCGCACCTGCTCGGTGACGCCGTCCACCCGCTCGACCTCAACAAGGTCTCGAGCAACGTGTTCACCTCGCCCGAGATCGCGACGGTCGGCATGTCGCAGAAGCAGGTCGAGGAGAGCGATCTGCAGATCGACGTCGCGATGCTGCCGCTGGCGTCGAACGCCCGGGCCAAGATGCAGGGCGTCCACGACGGCTTCGTGAAGATCTTCTGCCGCCGGGGGATGGGTGTCGTCGTCGGCGGTGTCGTCGTCGGTCCCAAGGCCAGCGAGCTCATCCACGCGCTGTCGCTCGCGGTGTCGGCGTCGCTGACGGTCGACCAGGTCGCGGACGCCTTCACGGTCTACCCGTCGATGTCGGGCTCCGTCGCCGAGGCCGCGCGCCGTCTTCACCGCCTCGACTGACAACGTGTCAGGACGGTCCCGGGACCGTCCCTCCTGCAACCGCAGGAATGACACGTGTGTAGTTCGCGTGATCTGCGATTTTCGGTCGCATTCAGGCGAAAACTGTGAGTGAATTGACCGTCGACCCTCTGGTCACACCAGTCACATCAGTCACAGGAATGGACTTCCCCCATGCTTTCCTGGCGCACGGCACGGCGCATGTCCGGCATCACGATCGCCCTCGTGGTCACGGTCGGCGTGCTCGCGCCCACCTCGGCCTCCGCGGCCGGCACCGAGGTCACCGGCGGTGCCCCCGGGGCCGTCGCGCCGCCCGCACCCGCACCGGCCGTCGACGTCACGTCGACCTCGGTCCCGGTCGTGCCCCAGACCCCGGCCCCCGCCCCGGACGCCGGCGAGCCTGCCGCGCCGGAGGGTCCCTCGACCAGCAGGCTCGTGGCCGAGCTCCCGCAGACCGACACGTCGGACTTCCGGATGGTGGGTGTGACGTGGACGGGTGGCCCCACGTCCGGCGTCGACGTCGAGGTCCGCACGCGGACGGCCGGCGTCTGGTCCGACTGGACCGCGCTCGACGTCGAGATCGACGAGGCGGAGGGCGGACAGCCCGGCACCGAACCGCTGTGGGTCGGTGACGCCGACGGCGTGGCCGCACGGGTGACCAGCCAGACCGGTACCCCGCAGGGCATCCACATCGCGACGATCGATCCCGGCGAGGGGGACGGGGCGACCGACGTGTCGGGCGCTTCCTACTCGGGCCCTCTCGACGGTGTCGCCCGCGCGATGACGGCGGCGAACAGCGAGGGTGCGCCGGCGTACACGGCCCAGCCCGCCATCATCACCCGGGCCCAGTGGGGCGCGGCCGCCGGGACGCCGTGCGACACCCCGGCGGCGGGTGACCGCACCCGCGGCGTGGTCGTGCACCACACGGCCGGCACCAACTCGTACACGAAGGAGCAGTCGGCCGCGATCGTCCGCGCGACGCAGGCGTACCACGTCAAGTCACGCAAGTGGTGCGACCTCGGCTACAACTTCCTGGTCGACAAGTACGGCCAGATCTTCGAGGGACGCCGCGGTGGCATCGACCGTGCCGTCCGGGCGGCGCACTCGGGCAACGCGGCGGTCAACACGTACGCCATGGGCGTCTCGATGATGGGCAACTACGACAAGGTCAAGCCGGCGGCCGCCCTGAAGGACGCCATGGTCAGGCTCATCGGCTGGCGCATGGGCACGAACTTCCTGAAGGCCAAGGGCACGTACTCGTTGGGCGGCAAGACGCTCAACATGATCGCGGGCCACCGGGACGTCCTGAAGACGGCGTGCCCGGGGCGTTACGGCTACGCGTGGCTGTCCGAGGCGGGCGGGCTGCGCGACCGGGTCGAGGCCTACCTCGCCGCCTACTCGACCCCGATCAAGGCCCGGTACACGGCGCTCGGCACGGCCGCGACCGGTGCGATCTTCATCGGCGAGGCGCAGACGACCGACGGCAGCCGGTTGCGGGCCAAGCTCGTCGACCTCTACTCCAAGGCCGGCAGCGCGTCGGCGTTCTACGTGTCGGGCGCGATCCGCACCGAGTATGACCGCCTGAAGTCCCGCGCCGGCGTCCTGGGCTACCCGACCGGCGACCCGGCACCGGTCGCAGGCGGCACGCAGCAGACCTTCGACGGCGGACGCATCATGACCACCGCCGCGACCGGACAGACGACGGCGTACGCCAACGACGGCACCGTCATCTCGGACGGGGGAGCGGCGCCGGTTCCCGTCCCCGCGGCCAAGCCCGCCACGGTGGGCAAGATCAGCGTGAAGGCCGGCCGCACCTCGGCTCGCCTCAGGTGGGCGGCCGTTGCCGGCGCGACGAGCTACGACGTCTGCCTGTTCGCCTCGAAGAAGAAGACCACGACCTGCAACCGCGTCGCGTCCGGGCTGACCTCCCCGACAGCCCTGGTCAAGAAGCTCAAGCCGACCAAGGACACCGACTGGTACGCCAAGGTCCGCGCCGTCAACGGCTCCCTCAAGGGCAGCTACTCGGCGCTCAAGGGCTTCAACATGGCGACGAGGTCCGCCGGGGCGGCAGCGGCACCGGCGGTCCCGCCGGCCCCTGCGGCGCCGATCGCCGTGGCGCCCGCGGCCGTCGTGCCGGAGACCGCGTCGGCCAACACCGTGACGGTCCCGAGCAGGGGCCGCATCGCGTTCAGCGGGCACGGCTACGGTCACGGCATCGGGATGAGCCAGTACGGCGCCCAGGGCGCGGCCCGCGCCGGCGTCACCTACGACCAGATCCTGTCGACCTACTACCCGGCCACGACACTGGCCCAGCGGTCCGGGTCCATCCGGGTGCTGATCTCGCAGGACACCACCGACGCGGTCGACGTCAGGGCCGCCTCGGGGCTCGTGTTCCGCAAGCTCTCCGGCTCGTACAGGGCGACCCTCCCGACCACGATCAGCGGCAGGAAGGTCACGACCTGGCGCATCGTGCGCGTCTCGTCGCGCAAGACCCAGTCGATGCTCCAGTACCGCACGAACGGCAGCTACCGCACGTACAAGAGCATCAGGTGGACCGGCGACGGACAGTTCGAGGGACCCGCGAAGATCGGCCTCGTCCTGCCCGGCGGCTCGGTCGTGACGTACCGCGGCGCCATCCGCTCCGCCGTCCCGGCCAAGGGCTCGACGGCCCGCAACACCGTCAACGTCCTGCCGATCGAGCACTACGTGCGCGGCGTTATCGCTGCCGAGATGCCGGCCGGCTGGGAGCCCGAGGCACTCAAGGCGCAGGCCGTGGCGGCCCGCACCTACGGCGTGCGCAGCATGTCCGCCGCGCGCTACTACGACATCTGCAGCACGACGGCGTGCCAGGTCTACGGCGGTGCCTCCCGCGAGACCGCGACGACGGACGCCGCGGCGCGGGCGACGAGCGGCCAGTACGTGAGCTACCAGGGCGCTCCCGCCCTGACCCAGTTCTCGTCGTCCTCCGGCGGCGTGACGTCGGCCGGCTCGCAGCCGTACCTGACGGCGGCCGCCGATCCGTACGACGGCTGGGCCGGCAACCCCAACCACACGTGGACCAAGTCCGTCACGGCGGGCACGATCCAGAAGGCCTACCCGGCGATCGGCACGCTGAAGCAGCTCACGGTCACGCAGCGTGCCGGCGGCGGGACGTGGGGCGGCCGCGTGAGCAGCCTGACCCTCGTGGGCTCGAGGAAGAACGTCACGATCACGGGCAACGACGCCCGATGGGCCTTCGGCCTGAAGTCCAACTGGTTCGGCTTCCAGGCGGTCCCATGAACATCAACAATCTCAGGTTCGGCGGTTAGGGTCACATGATGCGATTCATCTCGGGGACGATCGTGGGGGCCGTCGTGGCCGCATCCATGACGTGCGTCTCATCCACCAGCGCCCAGGCGGACGACGTCATCGTCACGCCCCCCACATCGGCGGTCGACGTGTCGGACGCCGTCATCCCGGCGGCACCCGAGGCATCGTCGTCGGCGCGGAGCGCGGACGGCTCCGACCTCGTGGCGGAGCTGCCGGCCCGCAGCACCGACGACTTCGGTCTGGTCGGGGTGACGTGGGACCAGGGCTTCGACTCCACCGGCCTGCTCGTCGAGGTCCGACTCCGCAAGGATGGGACCTGGGGCACCTGGGAGGAGCTGCACATCGAGGTCGACGACGGCGACGAGGGCGGCCAGGACGGCACCGAGCCGCTCTGGGTCGGCGAGGCGGACGGCGTGGCGGTCCGGGTGACCAGCCCCACCGGTCAGCGTCCGGCCGGTCTGAAGGTGTCCACGATCGACCCCGGCACGACGGCGACCGAGGCCTCGGCGTCGACCGCGAGCACTGCGCTCTACACCGGCACGGCGTCGACCGTGACGGCGGCGGCCTCGGCCCTGACGCCGCCCCAGCCGTCGATCATCCTGCGTTCGACCTGGGGCGCGGCGCCCAACACCAAGTGCGACAGCCCCACCACGGTCAGCGCGAGCCGTGGCGCCGTGGTCCACCACACCGCCGGCACCAACGACTACACGCCGGCCGAGTCGGCGTCGATCGTCCGCGCCACGCAGGCGTACCACATGAAGTCGCGCAACTGGTGCGACCTCGGCTACAACTTCCTGGTCGACAAGTACGGCCAGATCTTCGAGGGACGCAACGGCGGCATCGACAAGCAGGTCCGTGCCGCGCACTCCGGCAACGCCGAGGTCAACACGTACGCGATGGGCGTCTCGATGATGGGGACGTTCTCCACGGTCGCGCCGACCGAGGCCACCAAGGACGCGGTGGCCCGCCTCATCGCCTGGCGCTTCGGCGCCATGAGCATCCCGGCGACCGGCACGTACTCGCTCGGCGGCAAGACACTCAACCGCATCTCCGGTCACCGTGACGTCGTCGGCACCGAGTGCCCCGGTGCGGCGGCCTATGCCTGGCTCGGCGCTCCGGGAGGCCTGCGTGACAGCGTCTCGAGCTACCTGGCGGGCAGCTCGACCGAGATCGCCAAGCGGGCCAGCAAGCTCGGGGCCGGCAAGACGGGCCCGCTCGTCACCGCCGAGTACGCCTTCCACTCCGCCCCGGGCGGCACGAAGGCGCGCTTCCAGAAGCTCGACTTCATCTCGTCGCCCTTGGGCACGTTCTGGCTCGCCGACGTCGTCCGGACGCGGTACAACGCCCTCAGGGCGCAGTCGGGCGTGCTCGGCGTGCCGACGAGCGTCCTGTCGTCGACGAGGCGCGTGCAGATGAAGATGCAGCGCTTCCACCACGGCACGATCTACCGGGTCAAGCGCAAGAACAAGCCGACCACGGCCATCGCGCTGTACGGCACCATCGAGAACAAGTACCGCTCCCTGAGGGAGGGCACCGGCAAGCTCGGCATCCCGACCAAGAACCAGAAGAACCTCTCGGGCGGGCGCCAGCGCGCCTGGTTCTCGAAGGGCACCTTGACGATGCACAAGAGCGGGCGTGTCACGGTGTCCGTGAAGTGAGCCGCGGTCGTTCCCGGACGCGCGTCTGGGATACTCGGGCCGTGACCTCCCTCGCCAAGACGATCCTGATCTCGGCAGCGGCGAACACCGTGTCGCTCGCGTTCGCGGCCTGGGTCTTCGCCCACTTCAACATCCGGTTCGGGTGGTTCGTCGTGGCGGTCGTGCTGTTCACGGTGCTGACGGTCGCCCTGCGCGGGGTCGTGGTCAGCACCGTCAACCGGTTCGCCCGCGGCTACACGATCCTGGGCGGTCTGGTGCTGACGCTGCTGGTGCTCGTGGTGGTCGACGCCGTGGTTCCCGCGAAGGGCTTCTCGATCGACGGCTGGGGCACCTGGGTCGGCGTGACGCTGATCGTGTGGGCGGCCGGTGTGGCCTTCGGCGAGGTCGACAACGCCGCACCCGTCAAGCGCTGACGGTCAGATCTCGCGGACCCGCGCCAGCAGGTCGGGGTCGAGCGACCCGTAGCCGGTGGACGCCCACGGCTCGGAGTCCTCGTCCGCGTCGACGTAGTGCACGACGCCGTCGCCGACCGGGAGGTCGAGGAAGTCGGGCTCCTTGTTCCTGCGGGCGAGACGGCGGCAGTCGGCGCACGCCGGCACGTCGCGGGCGCCGGCCGGCGTCTGCCACCGGACCGTGGTCGTCGCGGTGCCGTGGAGCGGGTGGAAGAAGCACACGGCCGTCGGCTCCCACGGACGTCCGTCGACCGCGTGGGTGAGGGCGTCCTCGCCGCGTCGGGCCAGGACGAGCGCGCCGATGGAGTGGGCGGCGGACGTCGTGCGGTCGAGGACGCGCGTCGCGGCCTCGTAGTGGTCGAGGGCCGCCGTCCAGGCCTGACGGTCGGAGCCGTCGGTGATCTGCAGGCTGTTGATGCGGTCGCCGAGCCGCGCGGTCTCGTCCTGGGCGCGGTGCCGCCACGAGTCGGTCTGCGCGGTCGAGATGCGGCGCAGCGCACGGTTGGTGACCGCGATCTCGTGGCGGGCGCCCGGTCGGCGGCGCAGGGCCACGAGGGCGACGACCACCGCGAGCACCCCGATGCCGGTGAGCGCGTAGGGCAGGTCGACGCCGAACAGCTGCGCGCCGTCGTCCTGCCGGGTCGAGGAGCCGGTCTGGCCCGACCTCGTGTCGGGGAACGTCGTGTCGTACGCGGTCCTGGCCGTCCCGGTCGCGATCAGGTCGGTGACCTCCTGCAGCTGCAGGCCGAGGTCGGCCGGGTACAGCTCGGAGGCGACGTACCCCGCGAGGTTGGCGTCGTTGCCGACGGAGACGTTGTACGTCGTCGCCTCGACCCTCCACGTCCCGTCGTACGACTGCCTGGTGACGTACCAGATGCCGTCCTCGGGGAGCTCGCGGTGGACCAGCGAGATCAGCTGCACGGAGGTGACCGGGCTGTCCAGCGTCAACGGCACCGCGATGATGTGGACCGGTGTCGCCGACGCGTCGATCGAGGCATGGATCGCGGTCAGCTGGTCGGGTGCGACCTGGTCGGCCACCGACGGGTCGAGGTACACGGGGTCTCCCGCCAGACCGGCCGCCACGGCGGCGACGTCGGGGGTGAACGGTGTCGTCATGATCGTCTCCTGACGCGACTGCGGAGGATGAACCAGAGCACGACCGCGACGACGGCCAGCCCGGCGCCGGCGAGTCCGCCGATCAGGAGTCCTGCCGCGAGCGTGCCGAACGGACCACCCCAGTAGTCGCTGCCCGTCGTGTCGGCCTCGGAGAACTCGCGACCGTCGCTCTCGGAGATGATCTCGGTGATCTTGGCGGCCACGGTCTGCTCGGTGATCTCGACGCCCTCGTCGAAGCTGTCCGCGTTGGCGAAGTCTCCGTCGATGCCGACGTCGTCGGACGAGACGTCGCCGCGCCCGACCGACACGTAGTAGCCCGGTCGGTCGAGCTCTGCACCGATCTGGCGCAGTGCCTCGGACCCCAGGTAGTACCCGGCCTCGCGGGTGCCTTCCCAGACGATCACGAAGGTCTCGGGACGAGCCGCGGCGGCGAGGGCGTCGAGGCGTTCGCGGTCCGCGTCGGTCAGCAGGTCGGCGGAGTCGGGCGCGACGTACACGTGCGAGTCCTGCAGGGCGTCGACGGCGGCCCGGACCCGGTCGCCGACCGGCAACGGTTCGGGCACCTCGTCGCTCGCGACGTACCAGCCGATGCCTCCGGCCAGGACGGTCGCGACCAGGGTGGCGACCCACCCGGTGGGGATGTTCATCGGCGGTCGCTCCGATCGGTGATGACCTGCCGTGCCAGGTCGTCCACGAGCGCGCCGAAGCCGGTGCGGGCCCACACCGAGTCGGTGTCGAGGTAGGGACGGTCACCGCGCCACGTCGAGACCGTCAGCGGCTCACCCGGTGCGATGCCGCACGAGGTGCAGGCCGGGGCGTCGATGGAGGAGCCCGACAGCCGGATCGTCGCGGACGCCTCGCCGTGCCTCGGATCGACGGTGCACGGACGGTAGACCCGCTTGCGCGGTGAGTGGATCCGCTCGATCTCCCGCTCGGCGGTGAGCGCGAGCACCCAGGCACCGACGGCGTCGGCGTCGTCGCCCGTCGAGTCGACCAGGTCGGCCGCCGTGAGCGCCTCCTCGGCACTGCTCGCGAGTGGCGAGGCGAGGTCCTCGGCCGGGAGGACGTCGAACCGTCGGTGGACCCTGCCGAGGGCGCCGGCGTCGATCTGGCCGTCGGGGCCGATGGCGCCGGACGCCTTCCGGCGCCTCGGCCGGAGCTCGATGGGATGGCTCGCGGCGACCCGCGTGAGCGTCAGCCCGGCGATCAGGACCGCGAGCGCGGCGCTGATCGTGACGACCCGTCGTCCGGCCTCGCGGTCGGCGGCATCGAACGACTCGGTGGGGACGAACGCCCGCGGGCTGTCGATCCACCCACGCAGCTGCGAGTCGCTGATCTCCTGCCCGGGGTCGGCTGCGGAGCGCAGGACCAGCTCCGCCTCGAGGGCGGCCGTGGCCTGGGGGTACTCGCCCGGTCCGATCTCCTCCGCCCGGGTGCCTGCCGCCAGCCCCGGGCCGATGTCGAGCTCCGTGGCGGCGGTGCCGAAGCCACCGACCCAGCCGATCCCCTCGGACAGCTGCACGACGTAGAGCCCGTCGCCCAGCTCGGTGTCGAGGAGGGCGGCGATCTGCTCGGCGGGGTGCTCGGCCGCGCGCAGCTCTTCGGGCACCGTCGCCAAGACGACGAACACGGGCACGTCGACCTTCTCGGCGAGGTCGGTCAGGACGTCGTGGACACCTTCGGCGTCACCCGTGCCCAGGACGTCCTGCACGAGGATCGGGTCCTCCCGCAGTGCGACGGCGATCTCGTCGACGGTCCGTGGGTACTCGGTGGCGGCCGCAGCCTTCGGAGCTGCAGCCAGCACGAGGACGACCAGGGTCAGCGCGGACCACCGGGCACGACCGGCCATCACTCAGCCGCGGCCGCGTCCTTGATCTCCGCCACGACCTCGCCGCTGCCGATGGGTCCACCGACGGTGACCGTGAGGCCGGTGACGACACCGTCCTTGTGGGCGTTGATGGGCTGCTCCATCTTCATGGCCTCGACGACGATGATCTGGTCGCCCGCCGAGACGGTCTGACCCTCCTCGACGGTGACCTTGACGACGGTGCCCTGCATCGGCGCGACGAGCGAGTCGCCCGAGGCGGCGGCGCCGGCGGACTTGCCCGCCTTGCGCTTGGCCTTCTTGCCACCACCGGCCGCGGCTGCGGAGGCGCCGAGCCCACCGGGCAGGACGACCTCGACGCGCTTGCCGCCGACCTCGACGGTCACGCGCTCGCGCTCCGCGGGCTCCGCGTCCTCGGACGCACCCGAGTACGGCTCGAGCTGGTTGTCGTAGTCGGTCTCGATCCAGGTCGTGTACACGTCGAACGAGCCGCCAGAGCCGTCGAGGTTGGTGGCGGTGTACGCGGGATCGGTCAGCACGTCGCGGTGGAACGGGATCACGGTCGGCATGCCGTCGACGACGAACTCGTCCAGGGCGCGGCGAGAACGGGCGATGGCCTGCTCGCGGGTGTTGCCCCACACGACGAGCTTGGCGATCAGGGAGTCGAACGCTCCCGGGATCGTCTCGCCCTCCTCGTAGCCGCCGTCGAGACGGACGCCGGGTCCCGACGGGGGAGCCCACTTGGTCAGGGTGCCGGGGGCGGGCAGGAAGCCCCGTCCGCCGTCCTCGGCGTTGATGCGGAACTCGATGGCGTGACCGAACACGGCCGGGTCGTCGTAGCCGAGCTCCTCGCCGGCGGCGATGCGGAACATCTCGCCGACCAGGTCGATGCCGGTGACCTCCTCGGAGACGCAGTGCTCGACCTGCAGGCGGGTGTTGACCTCGAGGAAGCTGATCGTGCCGTCGCGGGCGACCAGGAACTCGCACGTGCCGGCGCCGACGTAGCCCGCCTCCTTGAGGATGGCCTTCGAGGACGTGTAGAGGCGCTCGATCTGGTCGTCGGTCAGGTAGGGCGCGGGCGCCTCCTCGACGAGCTTCTGGTGGCGGCGCTGCAGCGAGCAGTCACGGGTCGAGATGACCACGACGTTGCCGTGGCTGTCGGCGAGGCACTGGGTCTCGACGTGGCGCGGCTTGTCGAGGAACTTCTCGACCAGGCACTCGCCGCGACCGAACGCGGACACGGCCTCACGGACGGCCGACTCGTAGAGCTCGGGGATCTCCTCGATCGTGCGGGCGACCTTGAGGCCACGTCCGCCGCCGCCGAAGACGGCCTTGATCGCGACGGGCAGGCCGTTCTCCTGGGCGAATGCGACGACCTCGTCGGCATCCTTGACGGCGTCCTTGGTGCCGGGCGCGAGCGGCGCGTTCGCCTTGAGCGCGAGCTGCTTGGCCTTGGCCTTGTCGCCGAGGTTCTCGATCGCGTGCGGCGGGGGACCGATCCAGATCAGCCCGGCGTCGATGACGGCCTGGGCGAACTGCGCGTTCTCGGCCAGGAAGCCGTAGCCGGGGTGGACACTGTCGGCACCGGAGCGCTCGGCGACCGCGATGATCTTCTCGATCGAGAGGTACGACTCGGCGGGCGTGGATCCCTCGAGGGAGTACGCCTCGTCGGCGAGACGGACGAACAAGGCATCGCGATCGGGCTCGGCGTACACCGCGACGCTGCCGATGCCGGCGTCCTTGCAGGCTCGGACGACACGGACTGCGATCTCACCGCGGTTGGCGATCAAGACCTTGGTCAGGGGCTTGGGGTCGGTCATCGATGTTCCGTTCATCTCGTCGCGTAGGTGGAGCGGCGCCATTGGTCGGGGCCGAAGATGTGGGGCGCTCGGGCCTGCCGGGCCGGGTGGCCCCACTCCGACCGGGGCGCCTTCGTGGTGCGGGTGGCCGCGTTGGCCGCCGCCGCGTTGCGTGCCGCGACGACCGCGACGAGCGCAGCGAGCTCCTCGGGCGTCAGGTCTCCCTTGACGACCCGCAGGACGGGCCGGTGGCTCGGCGTCTCGGCCCCGTCGGGTGTCTCCTCGGACGTCACAGCGGGATGTTCCCGTGCTTCTTGGGGGGCAGCGTCTCGCGCTTGGTGCGCAGCAGGCGCAGCCCCTTGACGATCTCCGCGCGGGTCTGGCTCGGCTCGATGACCGCGTCGACGTAGCCACGCTCGGCTGCGAGGTACGGGTTGCAGAGCGTGTCCTCGTACTCGGTGATGAGCTGGGCGCGCAGCGCGTCCGGGTCGTCGGAGGCAGCGAGCTCCTTGCGGTACAGCAGGCCGACCGCGCCGGTGGCACCGACGACCGCGATCTGTCCCGTGGGCCAGGAGATGTTGAGGTCGGCGCCGAGGTGCTTGGACCCCATGACGTCGTACGCGCCGCCGTAGGCCTTGCGCGTGATGACCGTGATGAGCGGCACCGTCGCCTCGGCGTAGGCGTAGATGAGCTTGGCGCCGCGACGGATGATGCCGTTCCACTCCTGGTCGGTGCCGGGCAGGAAGCCGGGCACGTCGACGAACGTCAGGACGGGGATGTTGAAGGCGTCGCACGTGCGGACGAACCGGGCCGCCTTCTCGGACGCGTTGATGTCGAGGCAGCCCGCGAGCTGCATCGGCTGGTTGGCGACGATGCCGACGCTGCGGCCCTCGACACGTCCGTAGCCGATCACGATGTTGGGGGCGTACAGCGGCATGACCTCGAGGAAGTCGCCGTCGTCCAGCACGGTCTCGACGACGGTCTTGATGTCGTACGGCTGGTTGGCCGAGTCGGGCACGAGGGTGTCGAGCGCGAGATCGGTGTCGGTGCGCTCCAGATCAGCGACCTCGTCGTACGGCTCGGGCTCTTCCATGTTGTTCTGCGGCAGGTACGAGATGAGCGCCTTGGCGTACTCGATCGCGTCCTCCTCGTCGGCACCCATGTAGTGCGCGTTGCCGGACTTGGTGGTGTGCGCCCGGGCGCCGCCGAGGTCCTCCATGGAGACCTCTTCGCCCGTGACCGTCTTGATGATGTCGGGGCCCGTGATGAACATGTTCGAGGTCTTGTCGACCATGATCACGAAGTCGGTGACGGCGGGGGAGTAGACGTGCCCGCCGGCGTTGGCGCCCATGATCAGCGAGATCTGGGGGATGACGCCGGACGCGTGCACGTTGCGCTTGAAGATCTCGCCGTACAGGCCGAGCGAGACGACACCCTCCTGGATGCGGGCGCCGGAGCCCTCGTTGATGCCGATGATGGGGCAGCCGGACTTGAGCGCGAGGTCCATGACCTTGGTGATCTTCTCGCCGTAGACCTGGCCTAGCGAGCCGCCGAAGACACTGAAGTCCTGGCTGAACACGCACACCTGGCGGCCGTCGATCGTGCCGTAGCCCGTGATGACGCCGTCGCCCAGGGGACGGTTCTTCTCCAGGCCGAACTCGGTCGAGCGGTGGCGGGCGAGCGCGTCGAGCTCGACGAACGAGCCCTCGTCGAGCAGCTGGTCGATGCGATCTCGGGCGCTCTGGCGTCCGCGGGCCGACTGCTTCTCGTGCGCGCGCTCGGCCATCTCGACGAGCGCGGTGTCGCGCCGCTCGATGAAATCGGCGAGCTTGCCCGCCGTCGTGTGCAGCTCGGGCTTGATCTCGATGTCGTCGACCGACACGTTCAACTCCTGACGTTCGTCTCGACAGGGTGATACCCAGTCCGACTGGATGATACGCAGTGTCACGTGTCAGGATCAAGCCATGACAGACATCGATCGCGTGTCGGTCCGGGATCGCATCGTCGAGAGTGCGTTCGCGCTCTTTCGCGAGCGGGGCTACGACCGCACCAGCGTCGACGACATCGCTGCGGCCACCGGCGTGAGCCGCAGCACGTTCTTCCGTCACTTCGGCTCCAAGGAGTCCGTGATCTTCCCCGACCACGACCTCCTGCTGCATCGGATCGAGGAGCGGCTGGCGGCGACGACGGAGAAGTCGGCACTGCGGGCCGTCGTCGACGCCGTGCGACTCGTGCTGTTCCACTACGTCGCGGAGGGCGAGCGGGCCCACCAGCGCTACGAGCTCACGAGCACCGTGACGGCACTGCGCGAGCGCGAGCTGGTGAGCGGGGCCCGTTACCAGCAGCTCTTCCGCCGTCACCTGAGCGCGTGGTCCGACGGGTCGAACGAGGCCGAGCTGAGGGCCGAGGTCACCGCCGCCGCCGTCGTGGCCGCCCACAACCAGGTGCTGCGTCGATGGCTGCGGGGTGAGGGACAGGACCCCCACACGGAGATCGACGCCGCGCTGGGAGGCGTGCTGGAGGCGTTCGCCGACCGTCCCCACGAGCCGGCGGCGATCGTCGTGCTCGGTGCGGGCGCGTCGCTCGAGGAGGTCGGACACGCGGTGCAGGCGATGATCGACCGCGGCCGGGGGTCCCCCCACGAGCGCAGTGAGCCCGCGACCGACGGATCCACCTCAACTGGTTAACAAGTATTAACCATTGTTGTAGGGTCGATGCATGACGTTCGCCCTCTCTCCCGAGCACGAGACCTTCCGCCGCAGCGTCCGCGAGTTCGCGGAGGCCGAGGTGGCGCCGCACGTCGCCGAGTGGGACAGGGCGCACCACTTCCCGGTCGACCTCGTCCACCAGATGGGCGAGCTCGGGCTGTTCGGGCTGACCGCCCCCGAGGAGTTCGGTGGCGCGGACGGCGACTTCACCTCGCTGTGCGTCGCGATCGAGGAGCTCGGCCGGGTCGACCAGTCGATCGGCATCACGCTCGAGGCCGGTGTGGGTCTCGGCATCCTGCCGCTGCTCGCGTACGGCACGCAGGAGCAGAAGGAGCAGTGGCTGCCCGACCTCGTGGCCGGCCGGAAGCTCGCCGGGTTCGGGCTGACCGAGCCGGGCGCCGGCTCCGACGCCTCGGCCACCAGGACCAAGGCCGAGCTGGACGGCGGTGAGTGGGTCGTCAACGGCTCCAAGCAGTTCATCACCAACTCGGGCAGCGAGATCACGTCGTGCGTGACGGTGACCGCGCGCACCGGCACTCGCACTCATCCCGTCACGGGGGCGAGCAGCCCCGAGATCTCGGCGATCATCCTGCCGTCGGGCACGCCCGGCTTCGTCGCGGAGGCGCCGTACGACAAGCTCGGCTGGCACATCTCCGACACGCACCCGCTGTCGTTCACCGACGTCCGCGTGCCCGAGGACAACCTGCTGGGCGACCGCGGCCGCGGATACGCGCAGTTCCTCGCGACGCTCGACGACGGTCGCATCGCGATCGCGGCACTCGCCGTCGGCTGCATCCAGGCGTGTCTCGACCTGTGCGTCCAGTACGCGGGGGCGCGGACGACGTTCGGCGTGCCGATCGGCACCAAGCAGGGCGTCGCCTTCCAGGTCTCCGACCTCGCGGTGATGGCCCAGGCGGGGCGCGCGCTGACCTACCAGGCGGCCGCCATGAAGGACGCCGGGGCGCCCGCCAAGGAGATCAAGCAGGCCGCCTCGATCGCCAAGCTCTACACGTCGGAGTCGGCCGTCACGGCCACCCGGATCGCGACGCAGGTCTTCGGCGGGTACGGCTTCATGGAGGAGTACCCGGTCGCCCGGTTCTACCGTGACGCCAAGATCCTCGAGATCGGCGAGGGCACCTCGGAGGTCCAGCGGATGCTGATCGCCCGAGGCCTCGGCCTGCCCGTCGAGTGAGCTAGAGGGCCGACATCTTCGCGCAGGGCAGGGGGATGTGCTTGGGCCCCTCACCGAAGTCGACCTGGGCCGACGAGGTGCCCTGCAGGCTCACGATGCGTCCCATCCCGAATGTGTCGTGCGAGACCCGGGCGCCGACCTCGTATACCTCGTGGACGACCTCCGGCCCGGCCTGGAAGGGACTGGATGCGTGGTAGCGGCGCCGCCGCGGTGAGGTTGCCATCGTCCGACCAGTCTCCCACTTCTGAGGGCCCCTGACCAACGAACGTCTCAGGTGCTGCGGTTCCAGAGGTCGGTCCAGGCGATCCCGAGGTCCGCGACGAGCTCTCGCAGCAGCGGCAGCGACAGGCCGACGACGTTGTGGTGGTCGCCCTCGATGCCCCGCACGAACGCTCCGCCCAGGCCGTCGATCGTGAACGCGCCGGCGACGTGGAGGGGCTCGCCGGTGGCGACGTAGGCGTCGATCTCGGCATCGGTGATGTCGGCGAAGTGCACGATGGTCGACGCCGTCTCGAGGAACTCCGCCTCGCCGCGACGCACGCAGTGACCCGTGTGCAGGACGCCGCTCCGTCCCCGCATGCGGCGCCAGCGGCCCGCCGCCTCGACCGGACCGCCGGGCTTGCCGAAGATCTCGCCGTCGAACGCGAGCACCGAGTCGCATCCGATCACGAGGGCGTCGGCATCCACCCGGGAGGCGACGGCTCGACACTTCAGCTGCGCGAGCGCGGCGGCGAGATTGCCCGCATCGGTCGACGTGATGCGGTCCTCGTCGACTCCGGACACGATGACCTCGGGCTCGATCCCGGCCGATCGCAGGGTGGCGAGGCGCGCCGGTGACTGGGACGCCAGCACGATCCTCATCGCAGCGTCCCCTCGTCGTAGCGCTGCCGGACGACCTCCAGCCGGCCGTCCCGCAGGAGGGCGCCGATCAGGGCGTCCGATCCTCCGACGCCGGTCCAGGTGCCCTCGATGCTCGTGGTGACGAACCAGGCGTGATCGGCGGGCCACATCAGGTTGGGGCTGTTGATGTCGCGGGGAACTCCTCCGCCGTAGCTCGCGGCGCCCCACCGTCCCGCCTCGCTCAGCGGTCCGGCGAACAGGAAGTGGGCCTCGCCGTTGGCCGTCAGCAGCGGGCCGTCCATGATGTGCGGCGGGAAGGCCGGCGGCGGGGGAGCCTTCGGCTTCTCCTTGGTGAAGATGCGCCCGGGCCACCTCATCGGGCCGGAGAAGGCCGTCAGGAATCCCGCGGCCTCGCCCCCGTGGATGTCGCCGTAGCCCTCCCAGAGGGCGAAGAAGCAGTCGTCGGGCGTGGTCGTGTGCTCGGCCAGGACGCCGATGAGTGCCGAGAGCAGCGCCTCGTCGAGATGTCCCTCGAACCGGTCGCCCTGGCCGGTCGGCGTGTGCAGGACACGGACGTAGGCCTCGAAGCCGGACGGGCCGACGTGGGACCGCAGGCGGGCCGGTGCCGGATCGTCGACGAACCAGTCGGCGGCGCGCAGGTCGGCCAGAGGGCGCAGCGGCATGGTCAGCGGCTGAGGGCCGAGCAGGGCCGCCGGGCGGGCCTGACGGCGATCTCGTGTTCGGTCACGGGGGCCAGCGTAACGACCGTCACGCTGGATGGATATGTGAGGCTGTTCTCATGTCCTACCGCGACCTCGACCGTCCGCCCCTCGACGCGGCGGCCCTTCGTTCGGCCCTGTCGGGCCCGGGACGCTTCTGGACCGACGTCGTCGTCACGGCCCGGACCGGCAGCACCAACGCCGACCTCGCCGCGGCGGCGCGCGACGGGGCACCGGAGGGCACGGTCCACACGACCGACCAGCAGACGGCCGGACGCGGGCGGCTCGACCGCACCTGGAGCTCCCCGGCCGGGTCGGGCGCCATCATCTCGGTGCTGCTGCGTCCCGACGCGGTCCCCGCCGCCCGGTGGGTGTGGCTGCCGCTGCTCGTCGGCCTCGCGGTCGACGCGACGGTGCACGAGTGCGGTGTCGACTCGGGCCTGAAGTGGCCCAACGACGTCCTGGTCGACGGACGCAAGATCGCCGGCATCCTGCTCGAGCGGGTCGAGACGTCGCAGGGTGCCGCCGCCGTCGTCGGCGTCGGGCTCAACGTCACGCTGCGCGCGGACGAGCTGCCGGTCGAGACGGCGACGTCCCTCGCGCTCGAAGGGGCCACCGAGACGGACCGCACGATCGTCATCCGGTCGCTGCTGCGCAACCTCGAGGCGCTCTACCGGGCGTGGACGGCATCGGGCGGGGATCCCGCCGGCGGCATCCGCGACTCGTACATCCGGCGCTGCGTCACGATCGGGTCGCAGGTGCGGGTGACCCTGCCGCGGGACGAGGTGGTCGAGGGCGAGGCGACCGGCATCGACGACCTCGGACGCCTCCTCGTCGACGATCGCGCGATCAGCGCGGGAGATATCACCCATCTCCGCCTGGCGAAGTGACAGACTGAGGGTCATGAGCCTTCCACGCAAGCTGATGATCGACGGCGAGCAGACCGTCGAGACGACCCGGACGCACGTCAAGAAGCTCTTCCTGCCGTTCCTCATCCTGCTGGTCGTGTGTGTGGCCGCCGGCTTCCTGATCGCGCAGATCGGCGACAAGGGCGACAACAAGGTCGGCTGGGTCATCGTCGCGATCGCGGTCGTCCTCGTGCTGTGGGGCTCGGTGCTGCCCTTCCTGCACTGGTACCTGTGGACGTACACGCTGACCAACAAGCGCATCGTTGAGCAGAAGGGCATCCTGACCCGCACGGGACGGGTCATCCCGCTCAGCCGCATCAACGACGTCGCGTTCGAGAAGAACCTCAACGACCGCATCCTCGGCTGCGGCACGCTGATCATCCACGACGCCAGCGAGCAGGCCGGGCTGGAGCTCGACGACATCCCGCGCGTCGAGGCCTTCCACCGCACCGTGACCAACCTCGTGTTCGAGAAGCACGCCGAGCAGAGGAACGATGAGTCAGTCTGAGCCCGACCGGCCCGAGCTGCGTGACACGCTCGCACGCCTGATCCTCCGTCACGACCTGACCCTCACGAGCGCGGAGGTCACCGACAAGGGTGGCATCGACCACGCCGAGGGGCAGCGGCTGTGGCGAGCGCTCGGCTTCCCGGAGACCGGCGACGGCATCGCCTACGGAGAGCCCGACGTCAGGGCCGTCGCGGCCGTGGCCGAGGCCCTCGAGGCCGAGATCCTCGACGAGGCGACGATCATGCGCATGACGCGTGCCCTGGGGGCCACGATGGCCCGGCTCGCCGACTGGCAGGTCTCGGCCCTGGTCGACCAGATCGAGCACGACGTCGAGGGTGGCAAGTCCGAGACCCGTCTGCGGGCCGCGACCGAGCTCGCCCGCGCGGCGGCCCCGGGCTTCGAGCACCTGATGATCTACGCATGGCGTCGTCACCTCGCGGCGGCCGCCGCGCGCGTCGAGGCACTCGGTGCCGTCGACGCGGAGCTGCTGTCGACGACGATGACGGTGGGATTCGCCGACCTCTCGCGGTTCACGTCGCTGTCCAACGGGCTCGACGACAACAGCCTGGGCGCGCTGGTCGAGAACTTCGAGACGCGCTGCGCCGACATCATCACGGCGCACGGCGGGCGCGTCATCAAGACGCTCGGCGACGCCGTGCTGTTCGTGTCGGACGAGCCGCGCGAGGGCACCCGGACGGCGCTCGACCTGGTCAAGCAGATCGCGATGCGCACGGAGCTGCCCAACATCTGCGTCGGGCTCGCGACCGGCTCGGTCATCAGCCGTCTGGGTGACGTCTACGGTCCGCCGGTCAACCTCGCGGCGCGCCTGTCGCACGTCGCCCGCAGCAACCGGGTGCTGGTCGACACCGCGACCGCCGAGGCCCTCGGCGACGAGTTCGACACGCGAGCCCTGCCGCCACGTCCGCTGCGCGGCTTCGGCAACCTGTCGCCGATCACGGTGAGCGAACGGCGCGGCTTCCGGTCCCGATAGGCTGCGTGCGTGCCGACACCAGATCTCGCCGTCATCGGCGGAGGACAGCTCGCCCGCATGATGCAGCAGCCCGCGATCGCCCTGGGCCTGCGCATCCGACTCCTGGCGGAGGCGCCCGGTGTCTCCGCCGCGCAGGTCGTCCCCGACCACGTCGTCGGCGACTACACGGACCTCGAGACGCTCCGCGCGGTCGTCGCGGACGCACCGGTCGTGACGTTCGACCACGAGCACGTCCCGCCGGAGCACCTGCGTGCGCTGGAGTCGGAGGGGCACGCGTGCCGTCCCGGACCGCACGCACTGCTCTTCGCCCAGGACAAGGCAGCCATGCGCGAGCGGCTGGGCGCCATGGGTGCTCCGTGCCCCCGCAACGCGCCGATCACGTCGGTCGCCGACCTCGAGGCGTTCGGGTTCCCGGCCGTCCTGAAGACGACGCGGGGCGGCTACGACGGCAAGGGCGTGTGGGTCGTCCGCTCGGTGGACGACGCCGACGAGGCATTCGCCGCCGACCGGCCGCTGCTGGCGGAGGAGCTGGTCGACTTCCGCCGTGAGCTGTCGGCGCTGGTGGCCCGCTCACCGTCCGGCGAGGTGCGCTCCTATCCCGTCGTCGAGTCGCGGCAGGTCGGTGGCGTCTGCGCCGAGGTCGTCGCGCCGGCCCCCGACCTGGACGCCGACCTGGCGGCGGCCGCGAAGGCGCTGGCCGAGCAGATCGCGACGGAGCTCGACGTCACCGGCATCCTCGCGGTCGAGCTCTTCGAGACCGAGGACGGACGCCTGCTGGTCAACGAGCTGGCGATGCGTCCGCACAACACCGGCCACTGGTCGATCGACGGCGCCGAGACGAGCCAGTTCGAGAACCACCTGCGCGGCGTCCTCGACCTCCCGCTCGGATGCACGCACGCCCGCGCACCGTGGTCGGTCATGGTCAACGTGCTGGGCGGCGCCGTCGAGGACCTCGAGGGCCAGCGCGCGGTCGTCCTGGCGGCCGAGCCCGACGTCAAGGTGCACCTGTACGGCAAGTCGGTCAAGGCGGGGCGCAAGGTCGGTCACGTGACGGCGTACGGCGACGACCTCGACGACGTCCTGGCACGGGCGCGGCGCGCTGCGGAGCTGTTCGTCTCGGGCGTCGATCCCGCGACGTCATCACGAACGAGCTGACTCACGTACCGCTGTGATGACGCCGGCAGCGGCGAGCGGGCCGCCGGTAGGCTCGGGGCATGACTGAGCAGCCGCGTGTCGGCATCGTGATGGGTTCTGACTCCGACTGGCCGACGATGGAGGCCGCCGCGACGGCGCTCACGGAGTTCGGCGTCGCCTTCGAGGCCGATGTCGTCTCGGCGCACCGCATGCCCGACGAGATGCTCGCCTACGGCCGCGACGCCCACGGCCGCGGCATCGAGGTCATCATCGCCGGTGCCGGCGGGGCAGCGCACCTGCCCGGGATGCTCGCCGCCGTCACGCCCCTGCCCGTGATCGGCGTGCCGGTGGCGCTCAAGCACCTCGACGGCATGGACTCCCTGCTGTCGATCGTCCAGATGCCCGCGGGCGTCCCCGTGGCGACGGTGTCGATCGGCAACGCCCGCAACGCCGGGCTGCTCGCGGTGCGCATCCTCGCGACCGGCGACGCCGACCTCACCGCGAGGATGATCGCCTTCCAGGGCGAGCTCGCCGACAGCGCCCGCGCCAAGGGCGAGAAGGTCCGCAACCCCCCGAAGGGCGGCGCCGGCTTCCGCTGAGCGTCCGGCGGCGGTTTACCACGCCGGCAGGGCAGACACCGTCCCAGCACGGCAAGTCTCCCGTGCCGGGAACGCGCCAGCCGTGCCGGGAACGTGCTTGCCGTGCCGGGACGCCGTCCGGCTTGCCGCGCCCGGAACAGGTTCGCCCTGCCGGCGTGGTAAACCGACCCGGCGGGACGCTCAGGCCAGCTCGTGCTCGTCGACGAGGCGCAGGGTCTTGTCGGACCAGCGGCGCAGGTCGGACAGCAGCGTGGTGTCCTGCATCAGGTCGGTGCCGTACGAGGGCATCATGTCGACGAGGCGCGGACGCCAGGCGGCGAGGCGCTCGGGGAAGCAGCTCTCCAGCACGTCGACCATCGCGGCGACGGCGGTCGAGGCGCCGGGGGAGGCACCCAGCAGGCCCGCGATCGTGCCGTCGGAGTGGCTGACGGTGCACGTGCCGAACTCGAGCGTCCCGGACAGGCCGTTGCGCCGGATCGTCTGCACGCGCTGACCGGCCGTGATGAGCTCGAAGTCGTCGCCGTCGATGCTCGGGGCGAACTCGAGCAGGCCCTCCACACGCTGGTCGCGGGACTTCATCAGCTCCTTGACGAGGTACACCGTCAGCGGCATCGAGTTGAGGCCGACGCCCAGCATCGAGAACAGGTTGTTGGGGCGCAGCGACATCGGCAGGTCGGTGAGGTGACCGGCCTTGAGGAACCGCGGTGAGAAGCCGGCGTACGGGCCGAACATCAGGCTGGGCCTGCCATCGACGACGCGGGTGTCGAGGTGCGGCACCGACATCGGGGGAGCGCCGACCGGCGGCTTGCCGTAGACCTTCGCGTGGTGACCCTGTGCCAGGTCGGGGTTGGTCGTGCGGAGGAACTGGCCGCTGACGGGGAAGCCGCCGAAGCCGCGGATCTCGGGGATGCCGGACTTCTGCAGCAGGTGCAGCGCCCCGCCGCCGGCGCCGACGAACACGAACCGGGCGTTGACGCGGGTCTTCTCGCCGGTCTGGGTGTCCTTGACGATGACGGTCCAGGTCGAGTCGGAGTTCTGCTTGAGCTTGCGCACCTCGTGGCCGTAGCGCAGCTCGGCCCCGTTCTTCTCGAGGTGGCCGAGCAGCTGCTTCGTCAGCGACCCGAAGTCGACGTCGGTGCCGCCGTCGCTCCAGTTCAGGGCGAGCTTCTCGTCGTCGGCGCGTCCGGCCGACATCAGCGGCAGGCGGCGGGCGATCTCGTCGCGGTCGTCGATGTACTGGATGCCCTTGAAGAGCGGGTTGTCGACGAGCGCCTCGTGGCGGGCCTTGAGGTAGGCAGCATCGGCCTCGCCGCGCACGAAGCTGACGTGGGGCACGGCGTTGATGAACGTGCGGGGGTCGCCGAGGACGCCCTGCGTGACGCCGTGCGCCCAGAACTGGCGCGACAGCTGGAACTGCTGGTTGACCGTGATGGCCTTGGAGACGTCGACGGTGCCGTCGGGGCGCTGCGGCGTGTAGTTGAGCTCGCAGAGCGCGGAGTGGCCCGTGCCCGCGTTGTTCCAGGGACCTGAGCTCTCCAGGGCCGGCGCGTCGAGGCGCTCGAACAGCGAGATGCTCCAGCTGGGCTCGAGGTTCTTGACGAGCGTGCCGAGCGTGGCGCTCATGATGCCGGCGCCGACCAGCAGGACGTCCGTGTGGACGACCGCCGGGGTGTGGCGGTTACGGATGACGAGGGAGGAGCGTTCGGTCACGCGACGATCACCAAGGTTCAGGTTCGTAGGTCAGTCGGACGGCTCTTGTGAAGCCACTCACAAGCCTCGCGCGACTATCGCTCCGATGCCGCATCCATCGGGTGTGATCTAGTCGAAAACGGGTGTGACATCCGTCTCGGACGGCGCTGCTACCCCTCGCGGACGTACGACGTCAGGGCCGTCAGGGTCGGCTGGGCCGGCGACGAGGCGAATCCGAAGCGCACCGCCGGGGTCACCGGCGCGAGGTCGCCCAGCTCGTCGCCCTCCCACGTCGCGCGGGCGCGGGCGAGCCGGCGCACGGCCGTGGCGGCGTACCACTCGGTACGTCCGCCGCCGGCGGTCCCGTACGTCTGGACGCCCGGCATCAGCCGCTTGGCGACGGGGTTGCAGACCCGTGCCCACGTGGAGGTGCGCCGGACGGGTGCCGGGACCAGGCTCAGCAGCGGTGACACCCACAGCCGCCTGCCCGGCGTGAACCGCACCTGCAGCGAACGGGTGTGCACCGACCACTCGGTGCCCCGGGCGACGGAGACCGGCTCGATGCGGACCTCGTCGAAGGCGTACGTCGAGGCGACGAAGTCGGCGACGTCCTGACGGGGGGCCAGCAGGATCCGGTGACCGGACGGCTGCTCGAGCATGACGTCGGCGAAGGTGCCCAAGGGGCTCGTGTCCCACATGCCGACGACGATGCGGGTGCCGGAGGACGTGCCGATCCCCGCGATGTGACCCGCGAAGGAGCTCGTCATGCCGCCAGTCTGTCCGACCGCCTGAAACACAGGTGGCAGGCTCGGGGCATGGCCCTGCTCCCGTTCGACCTGCCGGCGGGATTCCTCGCCCACGCCGGACGGGACGACACGTGGGCGTCCTGGGTCGCCGGCGTGCCCCGCCTCGTCCGCGACCTCCTGGACGAGTGGACGCTCGCGGTCGACGGCACGCCCGTGCACGGCCACACCGCGCTGGTCGTCCCGGTGACGGCCGACGGGGAGCGCGGCGTCCTCAAGGTGGCCGGGCCGGACGACGAGGGCCGGCACGAGATCCTCGGCCTGCAGACGTGGCACGGACGCGGCGCCGTCCGGCTGCTGCGGGCCGATCCGCGGCGCAACGCGATGCTGCTGGAGCGCCTGCACGGCCGCGACCTCACCGAGGTGCCGGTGCTCGAGGCGTGCGAGGTCGTCGCCGGCCTCTACGACCGCCTGCACGTCGCCGCCCCGCCCCAGCTCGTCCCGCTCACGCGGTACGTGGCGGAGTGGACCGACGACCTCGAGCGTCTGCCGAGGCAGTCGCCGCTGCCGCGCCGGATCGTCGAGCAGGCCGTCCACCTGGCCCGCGCGTTCGAGACGGACGCCCACAGCGTCGGCCGCATGATCCACACCGACCTGCACCACGAGAACGTCCTCGCCGCCGATCGTGACCCGTGGCTGGCGATCGACCCGAAGCCGGTCTCCGGCGACCCGCACTACGAGGTGGCACCCCTCCTCTGGAACCGGTGGGACGAGGCGGTCGCGACGGGCGACGTCCGCACCGCCGTCCGCCGGCGCTTCCACACCGTGGTCGACGCCGCCGGCCTCGACGAGGAACGGGCCCGCGACTGGGTCGTCGTCCGTGAGGCGCACCACGCGATGTGGGCGATCGAGGACGGCGACCGCGATCGCGTCACGACCGCCGTCGCGATCATCAAGGCCGTCCAGGACTAGTCGGACGTCCGCGGTCGCCACTAGCGTGACGGGCATGGCACTCGTGACCTTCAAGGACCTCTGCATCGACGCCAACGACGTCTCGGCGATCGAGGGCTTCTGGGCGAGGGCGCTGCACCTCGACAGCGAGTTCTTCGACGACGACGGGTCGGCGGTGCTGCGGGGCGACCAGAAGTCGCAGACGGTGTGGATCAACCTCGTCCCCGAGGCCAACGAGGTCAAGAACCGGGTCCACCTCGACCTCGCGGCGACGTCGCTCGAGCCGTTCGAGGGCCTCGAGCAGGTGTCGGAGACCGGTGCCTTCCCGTGGACGACGTTCCTCGATCCCGAGGGCAACCAGTTCTGCGTCTTCGTCTACGCCGACCGCGCGCCGGGGCTCAAGGACGTCGTCATCGACTCGGCCGACCCGGCGGCGATCGCCACGTGGTGGGCCGACGTCTGGGGCGGCAAGGCCGTCGACGACGACGGCTACTTCTACGTCGACGACGTGCCGGACGCGCCGGTCGAGTCGTTCGACTTCGTGCCGGTGCCCGAGCCCAAGACCACCAAGAACCGCTTGCACTGGGACGTCGAGCTGCAGCCGGGCGTCACGGTCGACGACCTGGTCGCCAAGGGCGCCACGGTGCTCGCGACGCCGACCGACGACACCCGCTGGACGGTCATGGCCGATCCCGAGGGCAACGAGTTCTGCGTCTTCGAGCCCAGCTGACCGGCGCCACGGCCGGCGCGTGGCAGAGTGATCCCGTGGCCCGCATCGACCTGACCTCCGACGTCGTGACGCTCACCGCGGCGCTCGTCGACATCGCCTCCGAGAGTCTCGAGGAGCAGGAGATCGCCGATGCGGTCGAGATCGCCCTCCGCGCGTTCGACCACCTCGAGGTCATCCGCGACGGACACACGATCGTCGCCCGTACGTCACTCGGACGTCCCGAGCGGGTCGTCATCGCCGGGCACCTTGACACCGTGCCGGCCAACGCGAACTTCCCGTCGCGGCGAGATGGCGACGTGCTGCACGGCCTCGGCTCGTGCGACATGAAGGGCGGCGTCGCGGTCGCGCTGCTGCTCGCGGCCACGGTGCCCGACCCCGTCCGTGACATCACCTACGTCTTCTACGACGCCGAGGAGATCGCCGCCGAGTTCAACGGTCTCGGCCGCATCGCCCGCGAGCGGCCCGACCTGCTGGCCGGCGACTTCGCGATCCTGATGGAGCCGTCCGACGCCGGCGTCGAGGCCGGCTGCCAGGGCACGATGCGGGTCGACATCCGCACGGCGGGGGAGCGGGCGCACTCGGCCCGGTCGTGGATGGGCAGCAACGCGATCCATGCCCTCGCACCGGTGCTCGACGGCCTCACCTCGTACGTCGCCCGCGAGGTCGAGATCGACGGGCTCGTGTACCGCGAGGGGCTCAACGCCGTCGGCATCAGGGGCGGGGTCGCCGGCAACGTCGTGCCCGACGAGGCGGTCGTGTCGGTCAACTACCGCTTCGCTCCCGACCGCTCCGAGGCCGAGGCGCACCAGCACCTGCAGGAGACGTTCGAGGGCTTCGGCCTGACCGTCACCGACTCGGCTCCCGGCGCACTGCCCGGCCTGTCCCGCCCGGCCGCCGCGGCCTTCGTCGCCGCCGTCGGAGCCGAGCCGCGTCCGAAGTTCGGCTGGACCGACGTCGCCCAGTTCACCCAGCTCGGCATCCCCGCCGTCAACTACGGCCCCGGTGACCCGGTGTACGCCCACAAGGCGGACGAGCAGGTCCCCGTCGAGCACCTGCACCGGGTGCTCGCGACCCTCGAGAAATGGCTCACGACGTGACAGAGAAGAAGGCCCACCGCAAGGGCCCCGTCCAGCTCCGGCGCGACCAGCTGCCCGAGACCACGACCGACCAACGTCTGCTCGACTCGCGCGGCGACACCGACTGGGTCCACGCCGACCCGTGGCGCGTCCTGCGCATCCAGGCGGAGTTCGTCGAGGGCTTCGGTGCGCTCGCCGAGCTCGGGCCCGCGGTCAGCGTCTTCGGCTCGGCCCGCACGACGCCGGACGACCCGATGTACGCCGCCGCCACCGAGATCGCCGAGAAGCTGTGCGAGCAGGGCTACGCCGTCATCACCGGCGGCGGCCCCGGTGCTATGGAGGCGGCCAACAAGGGCGCGAGCCAGTGCGGCGGCGTGTCGGTCGGCCTCGGCATCGAGCTGCCGCACGAGCAGGGCATGAACGAGTGGGTCGACCTCGGCGTCAACTTCCGGTACTTCTTCGTCCGCAAGACGATGTTCGTCAAGTACGCACAGGGCTTCATCGTCCTGCCCGGCGGCTTCGGCACGATGGACGAGCTGTTCGAGGCGCTGACGCTCGCGCAGACCGGGAAGGTCACGTCGTTCCCGATCGTGCTGTTCGGGACGGCGTACTGGGGAGGCCTCGTCGACTGGCTGCGCGAGACGATGCTGGCCGACGGCAAGGTCGGTGCGGCCGACATCGACATGCTGCACGTCACCGACGACATCGACGACGCGATCAGCTACTTCGTGGCGAAGGACAGCTAGCCCCGCACGAGCTCCCTGGCGATCCGGTTGTGCTGCTCGACCAGGGGTCCGGTCTCGACGGTGACCAGCTGACCGTCCTCGACGACGAGCCGCCCGCCCACCAGCGACAGGTCGACGGTCGGCGGTTGGCAGAACACGAGTGCTGCCAGCGGGTCGTGCACCGCGCCGCCGGCCATCGCGAGCGTGTCGAGCCGCACGCCGATGACGTCGCCGCTCATGCCGACCTCCAGGCGTCCGACGTCATCGCGTCCGAGCACCTCGGCGCCCCCGCGGGTGGCCATCCGGAGGGCCTGGCGGGCCGACATCGCCGCCGGTTCGCCGCCCACCCGCTGCAGCAGCATCGCCATGCGTGCCTCGGCCAGCAGGTGCGATCCGTCGTTGGACGCCGATCCGTCGACCCCGAGGCCCGCGCGCATGCCGGCGGCGGTCCAGGCGCGGATCGGCGCGATGCCGGAGGCGAGTCGCATGTTGGACGACGGACAGTGCGTCGCCCCGGTGCGCGAGGCACCCACCCGCACGACCTCGTCCGCCGACGGGTGGACGAAGTGGGCGAACCACACGTCCGGCCCGGTCCAGCCGAGGTCCTCGCACAGCTCGACCGGTGAGCGTCCGAGCGTCGACCGGCAGAACTCGTCCTCGTCGACGGTCTCGGCCAGGTGCGTGTGCGAGTGGACGCCGAACGACCGGGCCAGCGCGATGCTCTCGCGCATCAGGTCGGGCGTCACGCTGAACGGCGAGCACGGGGCGAGGACGACGCGGGTCATGGCTCCGGCTGCCGGGTCGTGGAAGGTCTCGATGACGCGCTGCGAATCGGTGAGGATCGTGTCCTCGTCCTCCACGACGTGGTCCGGCGGCAGGCCGCCCTGACTCTCGCCGCGCGACATCGACCCGCGCGAGACGTGGAGGCGCAGGCCCACGGACGCGGCACCCTCGACCTGGTCGTCGACGCGTGCGCCGTTGGGCCACAGATACGTGTGGTCGAACGCCGTCGTGCAGCCGGAGAGCGCGAGCTCCGACAGGGCCAGCTGGGTGCTGACCCGGACGGCGTCCGGCGTGAGGCGCGCCCAGACCGGGTAGAGCGTCCGCAGCCACGTGAACAGCTCGGCGTCCTGCGCCATCGCGCGTGTGAGGGTCTGCGTGAAGTGTTGGTGCGTGTTGACGAGCCCCGGCAGCAGCACCATGTCGTGCGCGTCGATGACCCGGTCGGCGGCGGGAAGGTCGGACGTGCGTCCGACCGCGGTGATGACGCCGTCGGTGATGACGAGTCCGCCGTCGGCGACCTCGGTGCCGTCGTCGTCCATCGTGGCGAGGAGGGTCGCGTGCTCGACGCGTACGGAAGCCATGGAGTCATGGTGGCCGATCAGTGTCACCGACAGATGACAGACTCTGGCTCATGAGCGAGAGCAGCGCGGTGGTCGTCCGGTGCCCGTGGGGCGACGATCCCGCGATGACGACGTACCACGACACCGAGTGGGGCCGTGAGCTCCGCGGCGACCGCGAGCTCTACGAGCGGCTGTCGCTCGAGGCGTTCCAGTCGGGCCTGTCGTGGGCCGTCGTCCTGCGCAAGCGGCCCCGGTTCCGCGAGGTGTTCGCCGACTTCGACCCCGAGCGGGTCGCGGCCTTCGGTGAGCACGACGTCGCGCGACTGCTCGACGACGCCGGCATCATCCGCAACCGCATGAAGATCGAGGCGACGATCAGCAACGCCCGGACGATCATCGACCTCGGCGAGTCGTTCAGCGACCTGCTGTGGTCGTTCGCGCCCGAGCCGCGGCCGGCACCGGTGACCCTGGCCGACGTGCCCGCGACGACACCCGAGTCGGTCGCGATGGCCAAGGCGCTCAAGAAGCGGGGCTTCCGGTTCTTCGGCCCCACCACCGCGTACGCCCTGATGCAGGCGACCGGCATGGTCAACGACCACCTGGCAGGGTGCGTCGCCAGGGACGCCGCCGGCCCGGGCTGACCCCTCCGGCCACATCCGTCACATCGTCTGCAGGCGTGGCTCCCCGGATTGGCGGCTCGCCCGGCCTACGATCCGGACATGTCCAACCGGAGAATTCCCCGCTCCCGCCGTGCGGTCGGCGCCATCGCGCTGCTGCTCACGGCCGTCCTGGTCGCGATCGTCGGCATCGTCGTCTCGACCGTGCCGGTGCTCGTCGTCGCGACGCTCTACGCGGTCGTCGCCGGCGTCGTCGCCGCGCGCCTGCTGTCGAACGAGGTCGCCCAGATGCGCCGCGACTGGGCGCACGATCGTGCCCAGCTCGCCGACAGCAACCGCACCGTCGCCGTGGCTCGTTCCCGCGAGCACATCGCCTTCGCCGACCAGATGGGTCAGCGTGTCCGGCTCCGCGACGCCCAGATCGCGACGCTGCGCGACGCCATGGTCACCGCCGAGATCGAGCTGGCGCAGGCCCGCGAGCGCGTCTCGGCCGAGCGTGCCCGCAGCGCCGCCCTCGAGGCGGACGTCGACTCCGCCCAGTCCGACCTCGAGTCGGCCCGCATCGACCTGCGCAAGGCCAGCGACGCGCTCGCTGCGAGCGAGAGCGCCGAGGTCCAGGTGCGCGCCGAGCTCCTCGCGTGGGAGGAAGCCGCGACCGAGGAAGCCCGCCGCCAGCACGACCGCAAGCTCGCCTGACGAGCGCCAGGAGTCAGCGGCCCGAGTAGACCGGCTCCTCCTTGGCGAGGAAGGCCTCGACGGCCACCGCGTGGTCCGAGGACGCCCCGGTGATCGCCATCTTCTGTCCCTCGTGCTCGAGCGACGACGGCAGGTCGTGCGTGGCCGAGAAGGCCAGTGCACGCTTGATGGCGCCGTAGGCCAGGGTCGGGCCGTGCGCCAGCTCGGACGCCAGGGCGGCGACGGCCGTCTCGAACTCCGGGTCGTCCACGACCGACGTCGCCAGACCCAGCGCGAGCGCCTCGTCGGCGCCGACCGTGCGGGGGCGCATCAGCAGGTCGGTCGCCCGGGCGTGCCCGACGAGGCGGGGGAGCGTCCACGACGCGCCGGTGTCGCAGGAGAACGCGATCGCGGCGAAGGCCGTGTTGAATCCCGCCGACCGCTTGAGGACCCGGAAGTCGGCCGCGAACGCGATCGACGACCCCGCCCCGGCGGCGATCCCGTTGACTGCGGCGATGACGGGCTTCGGCATCGTGGCGATCGCGGTCGCGATGGGGTTGTAGTGGTCGGCGATCGTCGTGGAGGCCTCGTACGGGTCGCCGTCGGCGGTCTGCCCGTCGACGTGCTCACGCAGGTCCTGGCCGACGCAGAACGCCCGTCCCGACCCCGTCAGCACGACGCACCGGACCGCGCTGTCGGCCGCCGCCTCGTGCAGCGCATCGCGCAGCGCGACCTTCGTGGCGAGCGTCAGGCTGTTCATCCCGGAGGGCCGATCGAGGGTCACGGTGGCCACTCCGTCACTGACGTCGTACGTGACGGACGGGGCGTCCAGGTCGTTCATCAAAGACTCCTGAGGGACTGCGGTCGAATCCGGTCCGGGCATAGGCGATAATGGTAGACACGCGTTCGACCGTTGCGGTGGAGCACCTGCGAGAGGGGAACTGATGGCCGCCATGAAGCCACGGACCGGCGACGGACCGATGGAGGTCACCAAGGAGGGACGCTGCATCGTGATGCGCGTCCCGCTCGAGGGCGGCGGACGTCTCGTCGTCGAGCTCAACAACGAGGAAGCTGCCACTCTCGGCGACGCACTCAAAGCTGTGTAGATGTACGGACTCACCGTGCGTTGGTCGCTGACCGACGCCCCCAAGGGGACGCTCAAGGCCCTGCGGACCTACGTCGAGGACGAGTCACACGCGAAGTTCGCCGGTCTCGACGGCCTGCGCTTCAAGTCGTGGCGCGCCGTCAAGGGCGAGTGGTTCGAGGGCAGCTACGTCTTCGTGTCCGACGAGGCGCGAGCCGCCTTCCAGAAGTCGTTCGAGAAGAGCGCCAAGGACTCGGCCGGCTCGAAGATCATCGGCTCCAAGCCGATCCTGATCGAGGCGTGCGAGATCGTCGCGGTCGTGCGTGGACCCGCCGGCTTCCGCTCGTCCAGCCACTTTGAGCACGAGCGCAAGGACGACTAGGGCTGCAGCTGCGCCACCAGCAGGCCGTCGCCGAGCGGGACGAGGACGCTGCGCAGCCGGTCGTCCGTCGCGACACGCCGGACGACGTCGCGGATCGCGGCCGTCTCGGGATCGCGCTGCGCCGGGTCGGCGACGCGGTCGTGCCACAGGGCGTTGTCGAACACGATGAGTCCGCCGGGGCGGACGAGGCGCACGGCCTGCTCGAGGTACTCGCCGTACTCGACCTTGTCGCCGTCGAGGAACAACAGGTCGTAGCCGGCGTCGGTGAGGCGCGGCATGACGTCGAGGCCCGCGCCGGCGATGAGCCGGAAGCGCTGCGGCGCGTACTCGGCCGAGCTGAACGTCTCGCGGGCGAGGCGCTGGTGCTCGGCCTCGAGATCGACCGACGTGAGGACGCCGTCGGGCTGCATGCCGCGCAGCAGCCACAGGCCGGAGACACCGGTGCCGGTGCCGATCTCGGCGACCGCCTTGGCGCCGATCGCGGAGGCGAGGAACGACAGGGCCGCTCCCGCCCCGGAGCTGACCGGCACAACGCCGACGTCCTGGGCGCGGCGTCGCGCAGCGGCGAGATGGTCGTCCTCGCTCTGGTAGTCCTCGGCAAATGCCAGGCTTGCTGCGGTGGTGATGTCGGCTCCTCGGTCGGTGGTGCCCTCAGCCTATCGGCGCGGGACCGTCGCACCGTGGAGGCGCCGCACGAAGCGCGACACGACGACTCGACGGTCGTGAGAACTCGACGGTCGTGAGAACTCGACGGTCGTGAGAACAGGGCGCGCACAGAAAGTATCCGGAACAGTCAGGTGCTTCTGTGCGTTCTCTCAGGTGCAGGCACAACGATCGACTCATGAAGGCAGAAGACGTGGCCACCACGACGCTCGACCAGGCTCCCCCGAACTGGGAGGCCATCGTCGCCGAGCACTCCACCAGGGTCTATCGACTGGCGTACCGGCTGACGGGCAACCGTCAGGACGCCGAAGACCTGACGCAGGACGTGTTCATCCGTGTGTTCCGCTCGCTCGACACGTACGAGCCGGGCAACTTCCCGGGATGGCTGCACCGGATCACGACCAACCTGTTCCTCGATCGCGTGCGCCGCAAGTCGCGCCTGCGCATGGACGGATTCGGCGAGGGGGCGGAGGACCGTCTGCTCAGCCAGGAGATCCTGCCGGAGTCGGCGGTGCACGACGCCAACTTCGATCCCGACATCGAGGCGGCGCTGTCCTCGCTGTCCGACGAGTTCCGTGTCGCCGTGGTGCTCTGTGACATCGAGGGCCTCTCGTACGAGGAGATCTCCGACGTGCTGGGCATCAAGCTCGGCACGGTGCGCTCGCGCATCCACCGCGGCCGTACCCAGCTGCGCGAGACGCTCGCCCACCGCGCGCCGACCAAGGGACGCACCAGGTTCGTGGGGCCGGTCGGGGCCTGATGCCACACCTGGGTGCCGATGTCGCCGCGTACGTGGACGGACAGCTGTCCGGTCCCGCGATGCGCGATGCGTCGACGCACCTGGAGACGTGCGACGACTGCGAGAAGGCCGTCCGGCAGCAGCGTCTGCTGAAGTCGCGCATGTCGACCGTCGCGACGCCCGAGCCGCCGGCTGCCCTGCTCGCCTCGCTCGCCGGACTGGCCAGCGAACCGCCCGCGCACGAGAGCTGGTGGGTCCGCCTGGGCCGCTCCGTCCCGTTCCGTGCGGGGGTCGTCCTGGTCAGCGCCTCGCTGGCGGTCATCGCGACCGCCTACGTCGTCGGCGGCTCGGGCCAACGCATCGGCGACGAGGTCTCCCCGCCGTACCACCGCTACGTGGCCGACTTCGAGGGCCCCACGGCGGTCCGGTCGGGCGACGTCATCACGGCGGCGGCGATGGACGACCTGACCGAGTTCGGCTGGACCTGCCACGAGGTCCTCGCGGGCGATCTGTACCGCGTGTCGGGTGCCTACACCGACGACGACGAGGTCATCTCGTTGGAGTACAGCGACGGCACGTCGCGGCTCAAGCTGTTCGAGCAGACCGGCGTCCTCGACCCCACGACGCTCGACGGGTTCCGGCGGGTCCACGTCGCCGGGTCCGACGTGTGGATCCGCGAGGGCGCGGCCACGGTCGTCACCTGGGACGACGACGGCACGGTGTACACGATCGTCACCGACGTCGACCGCGACCGCATCGCCCAGGCGATCGGTGAGCTGCCGCGCGGCCCGCGCGAACGTGGCATGGGCGAGCGGGTCGGCGACGGACTGACCCGGATGTCGGCCTGGCTCAACGCGGCCTGACGCGTTCGGGAGCCTCTCTACCAGACAGAGTGTCTGGTGCGTAAGACCCGTTCGGACCACTCGAAGATGGCCCGTAACGTCCCGGAAACGAAGAGGTTGTCTCTGACGACTGCGCATGCCTGTGCGCAGACGATGCAGAGGAGTCGCGCATGACACCGTCCCACGTGCCCAGCCACCGGTCGCCACGCAGACGCACGGGCCGACGGCTCGCCGTCCTGGCGGGGATCGGCGGCATCATCGCCACCGCGATGCCCTTCGTGGGAGCCGACGCCGCGATCAACACCCTGACGAACGGGCAGGTCGTGTCCGGCGTCGTGGCGGTCAACGAGGCACGAGGCGGCAACGAGGACTGCGCCGTCAGCGACCCCAGCAAGTCCCGCATCGTGGTGACGCGGCTGGCCGACGGGGCGGTCGTCCACACGGCCGGCAAGAGTGGTGCGGGCGCGCTGACGAGCTCCTGGAACACGGTGGGCCAGCCGCTGGGGCAGTACCGGGTGCAGTCCTGGACGACGGACGGCAAGAAGTCGGGATTCCTCAACCTCGGCTGCACGACCCAGGCCGAGGTCGTGGCATCGAACCTCGTCGTGACGCTCCAGAACAAGGCCGCGGTGGCGGTGAGCCTCCCGGCGAAGGTCGTCTCCGGGGAGTCCCTGGACGTGACGGTGTCCACGACCGTGCAGGGAACGGACGTGACCGGGCAGTCGCTCGGCGGACGTTCCGTGACGGTCGCGGTACCGGGCGCGGGACACACGACCGTGGTCACCGACGCGCAGGGCAGGGGCGCCACGTCGGTGGACCTCCCGGACCTCGACGCGGGGCCGCTCACCGTGAGCGCGACCGTGAGCGACGACGCGTCCTTCCTGGGCCAGACCGGCACGGCGACCACGACGGTCGACCGCCGTTCGACCGCGACGACGTACGTCGGCACGACCCGCGCCCAACCGGGTGAGCGGGCCAACCTGAAGGCGCGGCTCGTCGACGCGACACCGGGCAGCACACGTGCCGGCCGGCCCGTGCCGGACCAGTCGGTCGCGCTCACGCTCGGCGCCGACGCCGGTGCGGTGACGACGGGTCTGGACGGCACGGCCGCCCGGGTCGTCACGGTGGGCGGGGCCAGCCGCGCGGACAGCGCCGCGGCCACGTATGCCGGCAGCACGGTGTGGGCGCCCAGCTCGGACTCCATCACGTTCTACGTGGGCGACACCGCCTCCACGCCGGCCCCGGTCCGTCATCGCGTGCTGGGTGGGGTCACCCGGTCACTCGGCTCGTTGCTGAACGGCATCATCACCCGTGTGACCGGTCCCAGCGGCGCGCCTCCCGTGGCAGGTCTGTCGGTCGACCAGCTGCTCGCCGAGCTGCGTGCCGGCCTGAAGCCCATCGCCGACAGCGTCGGAGGGATCGGCGACCCGATCGACGAGACGGTCAACACCCTGCTCAACGTCCTGCAGACCGACTCGCCGCTCGGCGAGCTCGTCGACACGGCACGGTTCACGTGGCGCAGCGTCTACGTCGCGCCGGACGGCACGACCCGCTCGGGCGAGTTCGGTGCCCTGCTGACGGCGCCGACCCCGCTGGACGTCACCGGCGACGGACGTCCTGACGTCCTCGCGAACGTGACGATCGCGAACGGCGTGCCGCGGATCGAGGTCACTCGCCGTGCCGAGGCGCCGGTGACGATGCCGCTCAGCCTCCAGGCCCTGCTGACGCTGCCGGGAGACGACACGACCTACCGGTTCGGCTACGACACGCGAGCGGGCAACGCTCCTGGCGCGTTCAGGGCCGACGTCGTCCTCGGGGACGGCGGGGCCGGTCTCGAGATCGCCTCGACCGGCGAGCAGGCACTGACGGTCACCGGCGCCATCGTGCCTCCGGGGGCGTCGACGTCGACCCCCGCCAGCGGTTCGGGCGATGCCGCGACGCTCGAGGGCGACGGTCCTGACGTCCCGAACGGCCTCGCGCCCGAGGAACAACGCTTCGGCGTCTCCTTCGACCACGCGCCGGCCAGTGCCCGGCTGGCGATCGACCTCGCCGGCGGTGCGGTCGACGCCCAGAACATCGCGGCGACGTTCGACACGGACACACCGACGACCGTGGGCGTCCAGCTCGCCGACGACAGTGGGGGAGACGAGGTCTTCCTCGCCGACGCGACGTTCACCCAGATCGACGGCACCACGGCGCTGTCGCTCACGGGCACCGACGAGACCGGCCTGCACGCGTCACTGCGCGGCGACAACGGACTGGACTCGGTGTCGGTGCGCGCACGGACGCTCGACGCCGGACGGACGGCCAGCGACATCGTGCTGGGTCTCGACGACGTCCCCGACACGATCGACTTCGGGCTCGCGGCCGACGGCGCCGGCAGCCTGACGGCCAGTGGGCCGATCGGGACCTTCGCGGCCGGCTACAGCACGGGCGGCGAGATCGCGACGCTGGACGACCCGGCCTACCTCCGACTGCTGGAGAAGGACGATCACCAGTCGGTCGCGCTGCGCCTGCCGGGGTTCGAGGGGCTGACGCTCGACCTGCAGGACACGGTCTCGTTGAACCTCACGATGGCTCCGACGCCGCTGAGGGCGCTGGTATCGCAGGAGGGGCTCACGCTGGACGCCAGCATCCTCGACGCTCCGCACCAGCTCGGGCTCGCGCTGTCGCCCGACGGGGCCGTCAAGGTCGAGGGATCCGATCCCATCGACCAGGTCACGATCACCGCCGAGGACTCCTCGGGCGGCCTGCTCGGGGCCACGAACCTCGACGTCAGGCTGACGGACGTCCCGAGCCTGCTGTCGGTCGAGGTGGCCGACGAGGGCGTCACGTTCGACACCGGCGGCCAGGCGGTCGGTCTCGTCGAGGTCGATGCGCACTCCGGCACGCCGGTCGGCATCCCAGGTGACGGCGACGGTCTCGTGCTCGACCAGAGGACGGACGCGACGGCGCTCTCGGCGCGGATCACCGGACTCCGCACGATCGCGGCGGAGCTCGACTCGACGCCCGACCTCCTGCTCGACACGGTCGCCGGCAAGGTGTTCACGGTCAAGCTGCGAGGCGGCGAGAACGACGTCGACGCGACGATCGACCACCTCGTGCCGGGCATGCGCCTCGGGCTGGTCGACGACGGGTCGGGCGCCCAGCGACTCGACTACACGGCGTCCGAGGCGACCAACAGCCTGGCGTTCGACCTCGGCGGGCTCAGCGGATCGATCGCGGGACCGTTGCCGAGGGCGCTCAGCGTCTGCATGGCCGAGGACGAGGCGTGCCTGCCCGGCCTCGGCATCGAGGACCCGGCGCTCGGGTCGGTCCGGTTCGCCGCGAGCGAGTACACGACGCTCGACCTGGTGGACGCCTCCGGCGGGCTGTCGGCCGAGAACCTGCGTCTGCAGCGACTCGACCTGACGGGCAACCTGGACACCGACGACGGAGGCCCGGTCTACCTCAACACGACCGAGCTCGACGGCGCGTGCGGGGCAGGCGGCTGCGAGCACCCGGTCCTGGGCGGCAAGGTCACCGCCGACCTGGGCTCGGCGAAGCTCGAGTTCACGCCCGGCAACGGCTTCTCGGCCGTCGACGCCGTGACGGATCTCGTCCCGACGAAGATCCTGGGTCAGACGACGGGCGTCAAGGGCGTCGGCGGCACCGGCATCGTGCGATGCGTCCCGGCGACGGCGTTGAAGGTCACGGTCGAGGTGATCGGCATCCCGATCACGCTCAACCTGAAGGACGCGATCTGCAACGTCCCCAACCGGACGCCGCGCACGCCCTAGCCGGCCGCGCACGAGGACGGAGGCCGCCGGTCGTCGACCGGCGGCCGCCGTCGTGCCCGGACCGGATCAGGTCGACTCGGGGTCGAACGGGGGAGTCTCGCCGGGGCGCAGGATGCGGGTCTCCTTGGTCGCGGCCGGCGTGGTGTTGTTGCCGTCGAGACGAGGGTCGTCGTCGAGGTCGAGGAAGTTGCGGCGGACGATCTCGCGCGGGTCGAGGCTGCGCAGGTCGAGGTCGGAGAAGTCCTCGCCCATCTCGCGGCCGAGGTCGTTCTTCGCGTTGTCGGCCATCTTGCGCACCGTGCGGATGAATCCCGCCGCCTGCTTCGCGAGCTCGGGAAGCTTCTCCGGGCCGAACAGCAGGAGGGCGACCACCAGGATCAGACCGATCTCGGGGACGCCCATGCCGAACATGGTGCGACCCTACAGTCGACCGGCGGGCGCGAGCCCGAGCTGCATGCCGGCGAGACCCCGCGAGCGTCCGCTCAGCTGGTCGGCGACACCCTGCAGGATCTTGGCCGACTCCGAGTCGGGGTCGGCGACGACGATCGGCTCGCCGGCGTCGCCACCCTCGCGGAGGGTCTGGTCGAGCGGGATCTGCCCCATCATGGGCACGTCGTAGCCGAACCGGGCGCTCAGCGTCTCGGCGACCTTGGCCGCCCCGCCGGAGCCGAAGATCTCCATGCGGTCGCCGCCGGGGACCTGCAGGTACGACATGTTCTCGATGACGCCCACGACACGCTGGTGCATCATCGACGCCATCGTGCCGGCGCGCTCGGCGATGTCGGCCGCGGCGGGCTGCGGGGTCGTGACGACGAGGACCTCGGCGTTGGGCAGGTGCTGCCCGAGGCTGATGGCCATGTCGCCGGTTCCCGGCGGCAGGTCGAGCAGCAGCGCGTCGAGGTCGCCCCAGTACACGTCGCTGAGCATCTGCACGAGCGCCCGGTCGAGCATCGGGCCGCGCCATGCGACGACCTGGTCCTTGCGGGGCTTGAGCATGCCGATGCTGATGACCTTGAGGCCCTTGATCGGGACCGGCATGATCATGTCCTCGACCTGCGTCGGGCGGATGTCGCCGACGCCGAGCATGTCGGGGATCGAGTGGCCGTAGATGTCGGCGTCGACGATGCCGACCTTGAGGCCGCGCTTCACCATCGCGAGGGCGAGGTTGACCGTGACGGTCGACTTGCCGACGCCGCCCTTGCCGGACGCGATCGCGTAGACCTTGGTCAGGGAGCCGGGCTGCGCGAAGGGTACCTCGCGATCGGCGCGACCGCCGCGGAGCATCGTCTGCATGTCCTTGCGCTGCTCGTCGGACATGACACCCATGTCGACGACGACGGCGGCCGCGGGCGCAACCGTGCCGACGGCGTTGGTGACGTCGCGGGTCAGCGTGTCCTTGAGCGGACACCCGGAGACGGTGAGGAGGATGCGGACCGTGATCTGGTGGTCCTCGATCGTGATGGTGTCGACCATGCCGAGCTCGGTGATCGGTCGCTTGATCTCGGGGTCGTTGACGCCCTCGAGGGCCGTGCGGATCTGCTCTTCGGTCACTGCTGCCATGCATCCATCGTACGGGGGGACCCTGCGCGGGACGGCTGAGTGTGACCTAACCATCGGCTCGCTGCGAGGATGGTGCGGTGGGACACCTCGACCTCAACACCATCGGCTTCACGCTGTCGGACGGCCGACCGCTGCTGAACGAGGTGAGCCTGCGCGTCGGCGAGGGGGTCAAGGTCGCCCTGATCGGCCCCAACGGCACCGGCAAGACGACGCTGACCCGCATCGCGACCGGTGACCTCGACCCGCACGCGGGTGCCGTGACCGTGACCGGTGGCCTCGGCGTCATGCGGCAGTTCATCGGCTCCGTCCGCGACGAGACGACCGTCCGCGACCTGCTGGCGTCCGTCGCTCCCCAGGCGGTGCGTGACGCCGCCGCCGAGGTCGAGCGGACCGAGCTCATGATGATCGAGCGCGACGAGGAGCAGGACCAGATGGCCTACGCGCAGGCGATCGTCGACTGGGGCGACGCGGGAGGGTACGAGCACGAGGCGATGTGGGACGTCTGCACGACCTCCGCGCTCGGCGTGCCCTTCCAGCAGGCCCAGTACCGCCAGGTCACGACGCTGTCCGGCGGTGAGCAGAAACGGCTCGTCCTGGAGGCCCTGCTGCGCGGACCCGAGCAGGTCCTGCTGCTCGACGAGCCCGACAACTACCTCGACGTCCCGGCGAAGCGCTGGCTCGAGGAGCAGCTCGTCGAGACCTCCAAGACGGTCCTGTTCGTGAGTCACGACCGCGAGCTGATCGAACGCGTCGCCGAGCGGATCGCCACGCTCGAGCCGGGCGCGGCGGGCAGCACCCTGTGGGTGCACCCCGGACGCTTCTCGACGTACCTCCAGGCGCGCATCGACCGCAACGCCAAGCTCGAGGAGCGGCGGCTGCGGTGGGACGAGGAGCGGGCGAAGCTCAAGGCGCTCGTGATCATGTACCGGCAGAAGTCGGCCTTCAACTCCGACATGGCGTCGCGGCTGCAGGCCGCGGAGACCCGGCTCGAGCGGTTCGAGCGCGAGGGCCCGCCCGAGGCCGTCCCGATCGCCCAGAACCTGCGCATGAAGCTCGACGGCGGACGCACGGCGAAGCGCGCCGTCGTCGCGGAGCAGGTCGGGCTGACGGGGCTGATGAAGCCGTTCGACCTGGAGATCTGGTACGGCGAGCGCGTGGCCGTGCTCGGCAGCAACGGCTCGGGCAAGTCGCACTTCCTGCGTCTCCTGGCGGCGGGCGGCTCACGTCCCGACACCGAGCACGAGCCGGTCGGCGACGTCGTCCCGCCGCCCGTCGAGCACACGGGCATGGCGCGGCTCGGGTCGCGCGTGCGTCCCGGCTGGTTCGCGCAGACGCACGAGCACCCGTCCCTCATGGGCCGGACGCTGCTCGAGATCCTGCACCACGGCGACGGGCACCGCAGGGGGATGGGCCACGAGGGATCGGCCAAGGCCCTCGACCGGTACGGGCTCGCCAAGGCGGGTGACCAGGTCTTCGAGCAGCTCTCCGGCGGTCAGCAGGCACGGTTCCAGATCCTGCTGCTCGAGCTCGCCCACGCGACCGTCCTGCTGCTCGACGAGCCCACCGACAACCTCGACCTGGAGTCCGCCGAGGCACTCGAGTCGGCGCTGGCGACGTTCGAGGGCAGCGTCGTCGCAGTGACCCACGACCGGTGGTTCGCCCGCGGGTTCGACCGGTTCCTGGTGTTCGGGGCGGACGGTCAGCTGTACGAGTCGGACGAGCCGGCGTGGGACGAAGTACGAGTGAGGAGGAGCAGATGAGTCAGGACGTGTTCGGTGAGGGGTTCTGGGACGAGCGGTACGGCTCGCAGGACCGGGTGTGGAGCGGTCAGCCCAACCAGCAGCTGGTCGGACGGGTGGGGCCGATCCATCCGCCCGGCCATGCTCTGGACGTCGGGTGCGGCGAGGGCGCCGACGCCATCTGGCTGGCCCAGCAGGGATGGGCCGTCACGGCGCTCGACGTCTCGCAGGTCGCGCTCGACAAGGCTGCCGCGCACGCGGCGGAGGCCGGCGTGGCCGAGTCGATCACGTGGCTGCGGGCCGATCTCGCCACGTGGCCGGGCGAGCCCGGACTCTACGACCTCGTCACGGCGCAGTTCATGTACCTCGATCAGCCCGCCCTGACGACGCTGTACCGGCAGCTCGCCGCGGCGGTCGCGTCCGGCGGCACGTTGCTGCTCGTCGGGCACCACCCGATCGACCACCGCCACGGCGATCACGACTTCCCGGACGTCCGCTGGACCCCCGAGGACGCCGCGAGCTGGCTGGACGCCGACGAGTGGGACTCGATCGATGTGGCGACGGTGCGGCGCGAGGGCCACCTGGGCACGATGCACGACGGCATCGTGCAGGCGGTCCGGCGCTAGTCCTCCGCGAGCTTCTTCAGGGCCGCCAGCCTGGTGTCCCAGGCCCTCGCCAGCCGGTCGAGGTGGCGGGCCGTGGCCTCCAGGCGTGCGGTCCTGGGGGAGTAGAGCACGTCGCGGCCGACCTTGCGCGAGCCGACCAGCCCGGCCTCGTCGAGCACCTTGAGGTGCTTGATGACGGCCGGCCGGCTCACGGGCAGGTCGCGGGCGAGCATCGTGGCCGTGCCCTCGCCCCGTTCGGCGAGGGTCGTCAGCACCTGCCAGCGGGTCGGGTCGCTGAGGGCACTGAAGACCTCGAGCTCGGCGACGGCCATCAGGCCGTCACACGGGCGCCGTAGGTCGCGAGCTCCGCGGTCTCGCGCTGCCACCCCTCGGTGTGCGAGGCGAACATGCCGGAGCGGTCGTCGGCAGGCAGGTCGAGGGCGTCGAAGCCGCTCTCGACCACCCTGACGCGCGTGGTGTCGCCGTCGGTCTCGAGCCAGAACTCGACCAGGGTCGAGTTGCCGTCGGCGAGCTCGATGCCGTCCGCGAGGTCGATCTGTCGCCAGCGGAAGGAGAACAGGCTGGTCGGGTCGACGGCCTGGACGGTGCCGTCGAGAAAGTGCCCGTCCCAGCGGACCTCCAGCGCCCCGCCGGGTCGCAGGGCGACGTCCGCGCCGGCGTCGCCGAACCACGTGCCGAGGTGGTCGGCCTCCGTGATGAGCGACCAGACGCGGTCGATGGGGGCGTTGATCGAGATCTCGCGCTCGATGGTGTCGGTGCTCATGATGACCTCCGGGTCTCGTCGATGTGTCACCACAGCGTGACACATTCCGCGAACGATGTGCAACCTTTGGGTGACACATTTCAGGTGGGAGGCATGGCGGGTCCGTCGCGGATCACGCCGCGCACGGTGTCGAGCACGGTGCCCGGAGGGAACTCCGGCAGCCACCAGGTCGCACCCGCCGCGGCGTACGGCAGCGGATCGTCGCCGAGCGGCAGGCCCACCGCGACGTCGTACGGGCCGGTCCGACCAGCGCGGAGACCGGTGAGCGTGGCGACGATCTCCGTGAGCTGGTCCGGGTGCTCGAGATTCGCCGGGAAGAAGCCGTCGAGCCGTGCGGCGCGGCGGATCGGTCGGATGTTGCCGGGGAACCCTGCCGCCCACACCGGCACACCGGGGCGCTGGACGGGGCGGGGCAGGAACGCCAGGTCGTCGACGGTGTAGTGCTCTCCGTCGTGGTGCACGGGGTCGCCGGACCAGGCCGCGGCCAGGATGGCCAGGGACTCGTCGAGCATCCGGGCGCGCACCCGGTCGTCGAGCTCCTCACCGGTCCGGGACAGCTCGCCGGCGAACACATCGCTGCCGAGCCCCACGCCGAGGGTGAGCCGGCCGTCACTGAGCCGGTCGAGGGTCGCCGTCTCCCGGGCGACCTTCGCCGGACGCCGTCGGGCGAGCGGTGTGACCATCGGGCCGAGCCGCAGCCGTTCGGTGGCGACGGCGACGGCGGCCAGCGTGATCCACGGGTCGGCCACCTCACGGACCGGCGCCCGCCACGCGACCTGGTCCCACACGAAGCATCCGTCCCACCCGGCCGTCTCGGCCTCGGCGGCCAGTCGGGCGACGGCCGTCGGATCGGCGAGCTCCTCGAACAGCGGCAGCCAGATGGCCGATCGAAGGCGGCTGTCGTGGCTGGGCGACTCGGTCATGGCGTGGGGAGGCTCAGGCCCTGTCGGGCGCCGTCTCGTCGTCGGGCTCGTCGCGCTTGTCGAGGTCGTTGACCAGGTTGCGCAGCTCGCCGCGGATGAAGTCGCGCGTCGCCACCTCGCCGATGCCGAGGCGCAGGCTCGCGACCTCGCGGGCGAGGAACTCCATGTCGGCCGTCGTCTGGGCCGCAGCTGCGCGGTCCTGCTCCTGCGTGACGCGGTCGCGCGCCTCCTGACGGTTCTGCGCCAGCAGGATGAGCGGCGCGGCGTAGGACGCCTGCAGCGACAGGATCAGCGTCAGGAAGATGAACGGGTACTCGTCCCAGCGGGGACGGTCGGGACCGTACGGCATGTTCCAGCCGATCCAGACCGCGACGAACACCGTCATCCACGCGATGAACGTGGCCGTGCCCAGGAAGCGGGCGGTCGACTCGGCGAAGCGTCCGAAGCGTTCGGGGTCGACCTCGCCACGACGGGGACGGAAGCTGCGGCGGACCTCGCGAGGCTGGTCGAGGCGGGAGCGCTCAGCCACGGGCGACCACCTCCGCATTGTCAGGATCGCTCTCGCGCCAGCCTTCGGGCAGGAGGTGGTCGAGGACGTCGTCGATGGTCACCGCCCCGAGCAGGTGGGCGTTCTCGTCGACGACCGGGAGCGCGACCATGTTGTAGGCGGCGAGCAGGTTGGCGACGTGCTCGAGCGAGGCCGTCGGACGCGGCCAGTCGATGTCGTTGTCGACGATCGTGCCGACCAGGGTCGACGGCGGCTCGCGCAGCAGCGCCTGGAAGTGCACGATGCCGAGGAACCGGCCGGTGGGGGTCTCGAGCGGCGACCGGCAGATGTAGACCAGCGAGGCGAGTGCCGGGATCAGGTCGGAGTTGCGGATGCGCGCCAGCGCCTCGGCGATCGTCGCGTCGGCGGGCAGGACGACCGGCTCGGTCGTCATCATGCCGCCGGCCGTGCGCTCCTCGTACGAGAGCAGGCGCCGGACGCCCTCGGCGTCCTCGGGCTCCATCTGGGCGAGCAGCTGCTCGGCCGTCGCGGGCGGCAGCTCACCGAGGAGGTCGGCGGCGTCGTCGGGATCCATCTCGGTGAGGACGTCGACCGCGCGGCCGGGATCGAGGACGCCGAGGATCTCGACCTGGTACTTCTCGGGCAGCTCCTCGAGGACGTCGGCGAGCCGCTCGTCGTCGAGCTCGGAGACGACCTCCATGCGGCGCTTCGGCGGCAGGTCGCGCAGCGCGTTGGCGACGTCGGCGGCCCGCATCTCGTCCATCGTGGCGAGCAGGTGCGTCGCGCCCTGGCTGGTCTCCTCGGTGGTGAGGCCCTTGACCTCGTCCCACTCGAGCACCTGGTGGGGGCCGCGCCGGCCGAACCTCTTGCCGGCGGCCTGCACCGCGAGGTTGGAGATGTACCAGTCGCGGCGGGGGTCCTGCTCCATCGCGAGGTCGTAGACCGTGCCGGGGCTCCCGTCGGGCAGCGTGACGGTGCGGTCGAGGAGCTCGTGGATCGCCAGGGTCTCGGTGCTGCGCTGCTCGAACTTGCGGACGTTGAGCACACCGGTCGTGATGATCTGGCCGGAGCCGAGCGACGTGACCCGGGTGATCGGCAGGAACACGCGACGGCGTCCGAGCACCTCGACGACGATGCCGAGCACGCGGGGACGCTGGGTCGCCGACCGCACCGCGACCACGACGTCGCGCAGCTTGCCGACCTGATCGCCCGCGGGGTCGAAGACGGCCTGCCCGACGATGCGGGACAAGAAGATCCGTCCGGGGGTTGCGCTCACGTGCAAACCCTACCGGGGCCGCTGACGTGCGGTGCGCCACCAACGCGCCTACGGTGAGACCCAGATCACACGCCTTTGTGGGGGGAACCATGTCGCTCGCCGTGCTCGACCGTCAGCACACCGTCGCCAGGCCGGGGTTCAACCGGTGGCTCATCCCGCCGGCGGCACTCGCGGTCCACCTGTGCATCGGCCAGGTGTATGCGACGAGCGTCTACAAGGCCTCGCTCGTCAAGCACTTCGACGCCTCGCTGACATCGATCGGCATCATCTTCTCGATCGCGATCGTCATGCTGGGACTGTCCGCGGCGATCTTCGGGACCTGGGTCGACTCGGGTGGGCCGCGCCGCGCGATGTTCACCGCCGCGCTGTTCTGGTTCAGCGGCTTCATGGTCGGCTCGCTCGGCATCGCCACGGACCAGCTGTGGCTGGTCTACGTCGGCTACGGCTTCATCGGAGGCATCGGCCTGGGCATCGGCTACATCTCGCCGGTCTCGACGCTGATCAAGTGGTTCCCCGACCGTCCCGGCCTGGCGACCGGCATGGCGATCATGGGCTTCGGCGGTGGCGCGATGATCGCCAGCCCGCTGTCGTCCAAGCTGCTCGGCATCTACGACGACTCCTACGACACCGCGACCGGCATCGCGTCGGGATCGGCCGTGGCCAAGCTCTTCGTGACCCTCGGTGTCATCTATCTGGTGCTGATGATGTTCGGCGCGTGGCTGATCCGCGTGCCGGCCGACGGCTGGAAGCCGCAGGGCTTCGACCCGTCCACGGTCAAGTCCAAGGCGCTGGTCACGACCGACAACGTCTCCGCCGACAACGCGATCAGGACCAGGCAGTTCTGGTTCTTGTGGGTCGTCCTGTTCTGCAACGTGACGGCCGGCATCGGCATCCTCGAGCAGGCCTCCTCCATGATCCAGGACTTCTTCCGTGAGGGCGGCGACTCGTCCGTCACGGCCGCCTCGGCCGCCGGGTTCGTCGGTCTGCTGTCGCTGTTCAACCTCGCCGGCCGCTTCATCTGGTCGTCGACGTCGGACGTCGTGGGGCGCCGGAACATCTACGTCGTCTACCTCGGGGTCGGTCTGATCCTCTACGGGCTGCTGGCGTTCCAGGGCTCGAGCTCGACGACGCTGTTCGCGCTGCTGGCCGGCGTGATCCTCAGCTTCTACGGCGGTGGCTTCGCGACGGCACCGGCGTACCTGCGTGATCTCTTCGGCACGTTCCAGGTCGGCGCGATCCACGGACGCCTGCTGACGGCCTGGTCGGCCGCCGGCGTCGTCGGGCCGTTGATCGTCAACCGCATCCTCGACTCCAAGGGGGAGCCGGGCAACCTGACCGCCGGCGACTACAAGCCCGCCCTGTTGACGATGGTCGTGATCCTCGCGATCGGGTTCGTGGCGAACCTGCTGATCCGACCCGTCGCCGAGCGGTTCCACGAGCCGGCGGGCGAGGCGCCGGCGCCCACCCGGGAGCAGGCCGCGACGACCAAGGAGCACGATGTCGCGGTCACGGCCTCCGGTCCGCTCATGATCGTCGCGTGGATCGTCGTCCTGGTCCCGCTGGCGTACGGGATCTACGAGACCGTCGTGAAGGCGGCCGACCTGTTCTGAGCGACGGGGAGGTGGATCCGCAACCTCATGCATCGGGGGAGGTGGATCCGCAACCTCATGCATCGGGGGAGGTGGATCCTCAACCTCATCGGACCGAATGAGGTTGCAGATCCACCTCCTGCCGAGTTCAGAGCAGGGCGGTGGTCGCGGCGTCGCGGTCGCCGTCGAAGTGCCGTGACAGCAGCTTCTCGATCGTGATGGACGGTTGCGCGACCGCCGCGAACAGCGTCAGCGACGAGTGCAGCTTCCGGGCGTCGACCGTGCCGAGCACCTCGACGACGGACACGTCGCCGAGTCCGTCGATCGCGGCACAGCACTCCTCGTAGCGTCCGCCCAGCACGTCGTGCGCCCAGTAGGCGCGTGCCTCGTCCTCGCCGGATAGCGCGTACCTGACCGACATCTCGCTGCTGCCCAGCCCGGCGACCTGCGGGAGGACGAACCACATCCAGTGGCTCTGCTTGCGGCCGGCCAGCAGCTCGGACAGGGCTCGCTCGTACGTCCCGCCGGCCTGCGCCTCGACGAAGCGCTCGAGGTCGAACGGGTCGGTGCCGGGGCGTTCGCTCACGACAGGTGCACCGGCTGCGGGCTCTTCTTGTGGCCGTCGTCGGAACCGGTCGACTGCTGGTGCGTGTCGTACGTGCCCGTGCGCTCGCGACCCTGCTCGGCCGGGCTCAGCGAGACGATGACCGACTTCGACGTCGGCGTGTTGCTGCCCTCCGCGGTCGAGTCGAGCGGGATCAGCGGATTCGTCTCCGGGTAGTACGCCGCCGCCGACCCACGCGGGGTGTCGTACGGGACGATCCGGAAGTCCTCGGCCACGCGGTCGATGTCGTCGTCGTCCCAGCGGGTCGCGAGGTCGACGAGGTCACCTGCCTGGAAGCCCAGGTACGCGATGTCGTCGGGGTGCAGGAAGACGACGCGCCGCCCGTTCTCGATGCCGCGGTAGCGGTCGCTCAGGCCGTAGATCGTGGTGTTGAACTGGTCGTGGCTGCGCAGCGTCTGCAGCAGCACGTGGCCGTCCGGCACGTGGAGCACCTCGACGGGCGACACGACGAACTCCGCGAGACCGGACTTCGTCTGGAACGTGCGGGTGTCGCGGGGCGGGTGCGGCAGCACGAAGCCGCCGGGCCGGTCGACCTTGGCGGTGTACTCCTCGCAGCCCGCGACGACGTGCGAGATGTGCTCGCGGACGACGTCGTAGTCGTCGCCCATCGCCGACCAGCGGATGCCGTGACGGTCGCCGAGGACGGCCTCCGCGATGCCCGTGACGATCGCCGTCTCCGAGCGCAGGTGCGGGCTGGCGGGATCGAGCACGCCGCGTGAGGCGTGCACCGCGCAGACCGAGTCCTCGACGGAGATGAACTGCTCCTTGCCGCCACGGACGTCCTTCTCCGTGCGGCCGAGCGTCGGCAGGATCAGCGCCGTGTCGCCGCAGCGCAGGTGCGAGCGGTTGAGCTTGGTGGAGATCTGCACCGTGAGGCGCGTGTTCATCAGCGCCTCGCTGGTCACGACCGTGTCGGGCGCGGCCTGGACGAAGTTGCCGCCGAGGGCGATGAAGACGTGTGCCTTGCCGTCACGCATGGCCCGGATCGAGTCGACGGTGTCGAGGCCGTGCTCTCGGGGCGGGTCGAAGCCGAACTCGGCCTGCAGCGAGTCGAGGAACGTCTCGGGCGGACGTTCCCAGATGCCCATCGTGCGATCGCCCTGGACGTTGGAGTGACCGCGGATCGGGAACAGGCCGGCACCGGGCTTGCCGATGTCGCCGCGGGCGAAGGCCAGGTTGCAGACCTCCTTGATCGTGGCGACGGCGTTGCGGTGCTGCGTCAGGCCCATCGCCCAGCAGTAGACCGTCTTCCTGGAGTCGCGGATCATCTCGGCGGCCTGCGTGATCTGCTCACGGCTGAGTCCGCTGGCGCGCTCGACCTGCTCCCAGTCGACCGCGGCGACGTGCTGGGCCCACTGCTCGAAGCCGGTCGTGTGACGCTGGATGAAGTCGTGGTCGAGGGCGTCCCACTCGACCAGCAGCGAGCCGACGGCCTGGAAGAACGCCAGGTCGCCGTTGATCTTGATCGGCAGGTGCAGATCGGTGATGTCGGTGCCCTTGCCGACGATGCCGCGCGGCACCTGCGGGTTGCGGAAGTTGTGCAGGCCCGCCTCGCGCAGCGGGTTGACCGCGATGATCTTGGCGCCACGGCGCTTCGCGATCTCGAGCGCCGAGAGCATGCGGGGGTGGTTGGTGCCGGGGTTCTGGCCGGCGATCAGGATCAGGTCGGCCTCGTACACGTCCTTCATCGTGACGCTGGCCTTGCCGATGCCGATCGACTCCTGCAGCGCGATGCTGGTCGACTCGTGGCACATGTTCGAGCAGTCGGGCATGTTGTTGGTGCCCAGCGCGCGGGCGAAGAGCTGGTACGAGAAGGCCGCCTCGTTGGAGGCCCGCCCGGACGTGTAGAAGATCGCCTCGTCGGGGGAGTCGAGGGCGTTGATCTCGGCGCCGATGATGGCGTACGCCTCGTCCCAGCCGATGGGCTCGTAGTGGGTGCCGCCGGGTCGCTTGACGAGGGGATGCGTGATGCGTCCCTGCTGACCGAGCCAGTACTCGTCGTGGGCGTCGAGCTCGGCGATGCTGTGGCGGGCGAAGAACGCGGGCGTCGCGCGGTCACGCGTCGCCTCCTCCGCGACGGCCTTGGCGCCGTTCTCGCAGAACTCGGCGGCGTGCCGGTGCTCCGGGTCGGGATCGGGCCAGGCGCAGCTCATGCAGTCGAAGCCATCGGCCTGGTTGAGCTTCGTGAGGGTCTTCGCGGTGTTCTTGACCCCCATGTGGGCGACCGAGCGCTTCATCGAGACAGCGACGGCCTTGAGACCCGCTGCCTCGTGCTTCTGGCCGTGGACCTGCAGCTCGGACTCGTCGATGCTGTCCTTGGACATTCGTGCCTCCCGTTTCCTGGTCATTGTCTCCCGGGGGGCGGTCGCCCGCACGTTGCCCGTCGGTCAGCGGCTGAGCCGTGGCGACGTGTGACCGATGTCCGTCGACAGGTCGTGCGGCACGGACGCCGTCCCGGTCGGCACGAGTCGCACGACGACGGACTCCGTCGCCCACCGGTCGATCGCGTGATCGCCGTCGACCAGGTTCAGGCGGCCGGTCCTGAGGGCCGTGGTGACGGTCTCCCAGTGCTCGGACGCCGGTGCCACGACCTCGACCCGGGCCTCCACGCGGGCGGCGAGCGCACGGGTCGACTTGCTGCGCATCAGGATCGCCACGGTCTGCTGATCGGCGATGTGGGGCAGTGCCTGCTCGGCGCCGCCGGAGACGACGCAGACGGCGTCACCGACCCACTCGTGCCAGACCGCGTGATCGCGTCCGCCGTACGACACCCAGACCAGGCCGGACTTCTTGGCGAGCTCGGCGACGAGGTCGGTGGTGGTCACCCGGTCAGCGTACGGATGCCCGCGCCGCCCGCGTGCGCGGCGCGGCGACGGTGGCGGGTGCGGTCTCGGCGACCTCGCGCTCGGCGAGCCCGCGGACGAACGTCCCGATCTCGTCGATCGCGAGTCGCGCCTCGGGCACCCAGGAGGCTGCCGCCTGGAACACGTGGACCTGCTTCTCCCAGACCTGCAGGTCGCACGGCACCCCGGCCGAGACCAGCCGGTTGGCCATGAGCTCGGCGTCGGCCATCAGGACTTCGCGGGAGCCGACGTGGATCAGCGCGGGCGGCATGTCGGCGAGCGGCATGTTGACCGGGTCGACCCGCCTGGCCTTGATGCCGCGGCGGTTGTCCATCCGCAGCGAGACGTCCGAGAGCTTGGCGACGGCGTGCATCGGGAACGTCTGGCAACGGTCCGCATTGCGGTGGGCCATCTTGCCCGCCGGGTCGAAGTCGAGCAGGGGGGACAGGGCGACGACCCCGGCCGGCCGGCCCCAGCCCTTGTCGATCACGGCGCGCGCGACGCTGAACGCGAGGTAGCCGCCCGCGGAGTCGCCGGCGATCGTGATGTCCTCGGCGCGGTAGCCCTGGTCGAGCAGCCACTGGAAGCCGTCGACACCGTCGGCGACCGACTCGTTGATCGGTTCGTAGGGCATCTGGCGGTACCCGACGTTGAGCACGGGCTGCCCGGACGCGTACGAGATGCGGGACACGAGCCGGCGGTGGGTGTTGAGCCCGCAGGTCAGGAACGCGCCGCCGTGGAAGTACAGGATCGCCTTGTGGTTGCCGGCGCCGATGTCGGTGACGCCCTTGGCCTGGAGCCACTCGCTGGTCGTGGTGGGCAGGTCGACGGTGCGCCACATGGTGCCCTCGTGCACGGGCAGCAGCTTGGCGGCGTGCTCGACGACATTGGGCGGGAAGACGTCGAACGGCAGGTGTGCCCACAATCCCAGGAGCGGCCGGACGGTGTGCTTCAGGCCGAGACCGAGCAGCTTCGACTGGATGCTCGAGCCGCGGAAGTACTGCGGCTCGGCGGCCAACGCCAGGTGGGACATGGGAGCTTCCCTTCGTCACGAGACATCGGTGTCAACGTCGTCGTGTTCATGAATATTTCACATACAGTGACTTGCGCCACACGTACCGTACCGTTGGTACGTCCACTCCCGCAGAAAGTTGCCGTATGTCGTTCATGCCGCCCACCGACTCGATGTTCCTGTTGGTGGAGTCGCGGGAGCATCCGATGCACGTGGGCGGGCTCCAGCTCTTCGAGCCCCCGGAGGGCTCCGGTCCGGAGTTCGTGCGGGAGCTGCTCGACGCGTTCCGTTCGCACGACGTCTCGCCGCTGTTCCGCAAGCGTCCCGCCGAGCCGGTCGGGACGCGCGGCAACACGTGGTGGAAGGTCGACGACTCGCTCGACACCGAGTACCACGTCCGGCACTCCGCGGTGCCCCAGCCGGGACGCATCCGCGAGCTCCTGCAGCTGACGTCGCGGTGGCACGGCTCGTTGCTCGACCGTCATCGTCCGCTGTGGGAGGCCCATGTCGTCGAGGGCCTCGCGGACGGACGCATCGCGGTCTACACCAAGATCCACCACTCGATGGTCGACGGCGTCTCCGCGCTGCGCCTGATGCAGCGTTCGCTCAGCGTCGATCCGGACGCCCGCGACTGCGTTCCCCCGTGGGCCGTCCAGTCGCGGGGCGCCGGGGCGCCCAGGAAGGGCTTCGACCCGATGGCCGTCCTGCGGGCCGGTGCGGACGCCGTCGGTGACATCGCGGGGCTGCTGCCGGCGTCGTTGCGGATCGCCAACCAGGTCGTCCGAGACGGCGACGTGACGCTGCCGCGCGCACCCAAGACGATCCTCAACGGCCCCGTCGGCGGTGCTCGTCGTTTCGCCGCCCAGTCGTGGGAGATCGAGCGCATCCAGCGGGTCGCGAAGTCGTCCGCCACGACGCTCAACGACGTCGTGCTGGCGATGGTGTCGGGTGCGTTGCGCGAGTACCTGCTGGAGCAGCACGCGCTGCCGGACGAGCCGATGACGGCGATGGTGCCCGTGTCGCTGTCGCTGCGGGCCGACTCGGCGGGGGAGGGCGACGACGGCGGCAACTCGGTCGGGGCGATCGTGGTCAACCTCGCCACCGACCGCGAGCAGGGCGCGACCCGGCTGGAGGAGATCGCGTACTCGTCGCGGCAGGCCAAGAAGATCATGGGCGACCTGACACCGACGCAGATCCTGGCGTTCTCGGCGCTGCAGATGCTGCCCCTGGCGCTGACACCGATCCCGGGCTTCGTGCGCTACACGCACCCGCCGTTCAACGTCATCATTTCGAACGTCCCGGGGCCCAAGGAGCCGATGTACTTCAACGGCGCGCGCCTCGACGGGCTGTACCCGGTGTCGATCGTCCTCGACGGGCAGGCGCTCAACATCACCTTGACCAGCCGCGACAAGTACCTCGACTTCGGTCTCATCGGCTGCCGGCGGTCGGTGCCGCATCTCCAGCGACTGCTGACGCACCTGGAGACGTCCCTGGCCGAGCTCGAGACGTCCTGGGGCTAGCCGGACGTCCCCGCCGGGACGTCATACCGGGTGAACCGTATGCGGGCCGCTCGGGATGACGTCCCCGCCAGTCCACGTGGGACGTCATACCGGGTGAACCGTGGGGAGGCCGTTCGGTATGACGTCCCCGCGGGTTCAGAGGACCAGCAGGAGGATGCCGACGACGAGCAGCGCGTCACCGGCGGCGATCAGCAGGAAGATCGGTGGCAGCGCCGCCGCCGCACGGGCGGTCGACGGGCTCTTGGGGTCGAAGCGGACCTGGATGCGCTGACCGACCAGCGCCCCCGTGCCGGTGCCCTCGGGCGTCCAGACGGTGTGCTCGGTGCCGTCGTCGGTCGAGTACCGGAACGACGCGTCCCGGTGCGGCGCGTACGACGGAGCCGCGGTCGAGACGCCGATGACCTCGCCGCTCGTCCGTGACCACCCCAGCGGCCGGGCGATCAGTGAGGTCGCGAACAGGCTGATGCCCGCGCCGACGACGAGCAGGACGATGGCTACCAATGTCATGGCGACATCGTGGCACGGTCACACTGTCCCGGTGAACCTGTTCCTCGCCGTCGTCGCGATCCTGGGCGTCTCGGCGTCGGGCCCGCTCATGGCCGGCACCTCGGCGCCGGCACTCGCGATCGGCTTCTGGCGCAATGCGATCGGGACGGTCGCGGTGGCCCCGTTCGCCGCACCTCGGGCGAAGCAGGAGCTGGGTGGCCTGGGCCGCGACGGCTGGCGGACGACGATCTTCGCCGGTCTCATGCTGGCCGCCCACTTCGGCACCTGGGTCACGTCGCTGAAGATGACCTCGGTCGCCGCGGCGACCGCGATCGTGAGCATGCAGGTCGTGTTCGTCGTGATCATCGACCGGCTCCGGGGCGGCACCACGCCGCGGTCGGTGGTGGGGGGCATGGCGTTGGCGATCGTCGGTGTCCTGGTCATCACGGGCGTCGACTTCTCGCTGTCGCCGCGGGCGTTGGCGGGTGACCTGCTGGCCCTGGTCGGCGGCCTGACGGCGGCGCTCTACCTCATCGCGGGCAGCGAGGTGCGCGAACGCGTGTCCACCTCCTCGTACACCGTCGCCTGCTACGGCGTCTGCGCCGCGACGCTGGCGGTCGCGTGCCTCGTCGCCCAGGTGGAGATGGTCGACTTCTCGGCCCGGACGTGGCTGGCGATCATCGGCGTGACGATCTGCGCCCAGCTCCTGGGCCACTCCGTCATGAACCACCTCCTGGCCGTCATGAGCCCGGGAGTCATCTCGCTCATGCTCCTGCTCGAGGTGCCGGGTGCCGCCCTGCTCGCGGGCATCTTCCTCGACCAGACGCCGCCCGCCGGTGTCTACGTCGGACTGGCGCTGATCCTGGCGGGACTCGTCCTGGTCGTCGTGCGGCGACCACCGTCCGAGGCGGTCCTCGCCGACTGAACCGTCCGCCGTGGTGAACCACGTCACAAGATGCATCGCGCGACGCCGGGGTTACCTGTCGGTACAGTCAGCGGGTCACCGCCGCACCAACCGTTGGGAGCCCACGATGGGTCGTCTTGTCAGCACCGAAGGTCTCACCGAGGACCAGACCGAGATCCTCAAGCTCGTCCGGCAGTTCGTCGAGAAGGAGATCATCCCGGTCGCGACGGACCTGGAGCACAAGGACGAGTACCCGACCGACATCGTCGAGGGTCTCAAGGAGCTGGGCATCTTCGGCCTGATGATCCCCGAGGAGTTCGGCGGTCTGGGCGAGTCGCTGCTGACGTACGCGCTGGTCGTGGAGGAGATCGCCCGCGGCTGGATGAGCGTCTCCGGTGTCATCAACACGCACTTCATCGTCGCCTACCTGCTGATGCAGCACGGCACGCAGGAGCAGAAGGAGAAGTACCTCCCGAAGATGGCGACCGGCGAGGTCCGCGGAGCGTTCTCCATGAGCGAGCCGAGCCTCGGCTCGGACGTCTCGGCGATCAGCACCAAGGCCACGAAGAAGGACGACGGGACGTACGAGATCACGGGTCAGAAGATGTGGCTGACCAACGGCGGCTCGTCCACCTTGGTCGCGGTCCTGGTCAAGACCGACGAGGGCGCGGACAGCGTCTACAAGAACATGACGACGTTCCTGATCGAGAAGGAAGCCGGCTTCGGCGAGACGGCCCAGGGCATCACGATCCCGGGCAAGATCGACAAGATGGGCTACAAGGGCATCGACACGACCGAGATGATCCTGGAGAAGCACGTGTCCTCGGCCGACCAGATCCTCGGCGGCGAGCCGGGCAAGGGCTTCTACCAGATGATGGACGGCGTCGAGGTCGGTCGCGTCAACGTCGGCGCCCGCGCCGTCGGCATCGCGAACCGCGCGTTCGAGCTCGGCATCGCCTATGCGCAGCAGCGTGAGACGTTCGGCAAGCCCATCGCGCAGCACCAGGCGATCTTGTTCCGGCTGGCCGAGATGGGCACCAAGGTCGAGACGGCGCACGCGATGGTCGTCAAGGCCGCCCGCCTCAAGGACGCCGGCAAGCGCAACGACGTCGAGGCCGGCATGGCCAAGATGATCGCCAGCGAGTACTGCAACGAGGTGGTGCAGGATTCTTTCCGCATCCACGGTGGTTACGGTTACTCCAAGGAGTACGAGATCGAGCGCCTCTACCGCGAGGCCGCGTTCATGCTCATCGGTGAGGGAACGTCCGACATCCAGAAGATGATCATCGGTCGCGCACTGCTGAAGGACTACAAGCTCTAAGGAGCGTGCACACACATGGCCGAGATCTTCTCGCTCGAGTATCCCCAGTCGCTCGGGGTCTACGACAAGTACACCGACGCCCAGAAGGCCGTCGACTTCCTCTCCGACAACGAGTTCCCCGTGGAGAACGTGCTGATCGTCGGCACCGAGCTGCGCCAGGTGGAGCGTGTCACGGGTCGGCTGACCTGGGGACGCGTGCTGTCCGCCGGTGCGGCGTCCGGCGCCTGGCTCGGCCTGCTGATCGGCGCGATCCTCAGCATCTTCGCCGAGGGCAGCTCCGTGATCGTGACGATCCTCGGTGGCATCGCGTTCGGCATCGCCTTCGGCATCATCTCCGGCGCGCTCGGCTACGGGGCGACCCGTGGGCAGCGCGACTTCAGCTCGGTGCAGAAGGTCGTCGCGACCAAGTACGAGGTGCTGGTCGAGCACAAGTTCCTGGCCGACGGCACAGCGCTGCTGGCCACGATGCCCGGCACCACGGCCCACAACCCCTTCGCCTGAGCCCCCGTAGGAGTCCCGTCGCATGACCAAGACCAACCCCGGCCACTTCTTCGAGGACTTCACGGTCGGGCAGGTGCTGGAGCACGCGACGCCCCGCACCGTCACGGAGGGGGATCGCGCGCTGTACCAGGCGCTGTACCCGACGCGGTTCGCCGTCCCGTCGTCCGCGGAGTTCGCCGCCTCGGTCGGGCTCAGCCCCGCCCCGGTCGAGGATCTTGTCGCGTTCCACATCGCGTTCGGCAAGACCGTCCCCGACGTGTCGCTCAACGCGGTCGCCAACCTCGGCTACGCGGAGTGCCGCTTCCACCGTCCGGTCGTGCCCGGTGACACGCTGCGCACGACGTCGGAGGTCATCGGTCTCAAGGAGAACTCGAACGGAAGAACCGGCGTCGTCTGGGTCCGGTCGACGGCCACCAACCAGCGCGGCGAGGTCGCCCTCGACTGGGCCCGCTGGGTCATGGTGCACAAGCGGACGTCCTCGACGGGAGACAGTCCCGCACCGGCGCCGGAGACCGTCGTGCCCGAGCTGGCGTCCGTCGTCTCCGTCGATGAGCTGATCCTGCCGGACGGCCTCGACTTCACCGCCTACGACTTCGCCGCCGCCGGCGAGCCGCACCGGTGGGACGACTACGAGGTCGGCGAGAAGATCGACCACGTCGACGGCGTCACCCTCACCGACGCCGAGCACATGCTGGCCACCCGCCTCTGGCAGAACACCGCCAAGGTGCACTTCAACACCGAGGCGCGGCCCGACGGCATCCGGCTCATCTACGGCGGTCACGTCATCTCGATGGCGCGCGCGCTGTCGTTCAACGGGCTCGCCAACGCGCAGCTGATCGCGGCGATCAACGCCGGCGCGCACGCCGCCCCGGCCTTCGCCGGCGACACGGTGTACGCGTGGTCCGAGGTGCTCGACAAGGCCGAGACGTCGGCACCCGGCGTCGGCGCACTGCGGCTGCGGCTCGTGGCCACGAAGGGCCGCGACGAGTCGCTGACGCTCCGCGGCGACGACGGCAAGTACGCCCCGGGCGTCCTGCTCGACCTCGACTACTGGGCGCTGGCGCCGCGATGACGACCGACGACGAGCTGTGGATCGTCCGGCACGGCGAGACCGAGTGGAGCCGTAGCGGCCAGCACACGTCGATCACCGACCTCGAGCTGACGCCGGCCGGCGAGGCCGTGGCCGCGACGCTCGTCGGACCGCTGTCGCAGGTCGACTTCGTACAGGTGCTGACCAGCCCGCGACGACGCGCGCGTCGCACGGCCGAGCTGGCCGGGTTCCCGTCCGCGGAGCCCGACGAGAACCTCGCCGAGTGGGCCTACGGCGACTACGAGGGCCTCACGACCCCGAAGATCCACGAGACCGACCCCGACTGGTCGATCTGGACGCACCCGTCGCCGGGCGGCGAGACGTCGGATGAGGTGGGCGCGCGGCTCGACCGTGTCGTCGCCCGGGCACGGGCCGTCGACGGCCGCACGCTGGTGTTCGCGCACGGGCACTCGCTGCGGGTGCTGGCAGCCCGGTGGCTGGGGCTCGATGTCGCCGACGGCCGGATCTTCGACCTCGACACCGCCACGATCTCGGTGCTCGGCTTCGACCGCGGCACCCCCGTCGTCCGGCGCTGGAACGTCTCCACGACGTCCTGATCGAGGCCTCGAGCACCACCGGTAGCCTGACGCGGTGCGCATCGACCTCCACACCCACTCGAACCGCTCGGACGGCACCGACACCCCGACGGAGCTGGTCGAGAAGGCCGCCGCGCAGGGTCTGGACGTCGTGGCGATCACCGACCACGACTCGACCGCCGGGTGGGACGAGGCGCAGGCCACGGCCGACCGGCTCGGCATCACGCTCGTCCCCGGCATCGAGATCTCGACGATGCGCGACGGTGTCAGCGTCCACCTCCTCGCGTACGGGTTCGACCCGGCCGACGCGGCGCTGCTCGCCGAGCTGCGGCGCATCCTGGACGGTCGCGACAACCGTCTCCCCGCGCTGCTCGACAAGCTGGCCGAGCACGACATGCCGCTGTCGGTTGGCGACGTCGTCGCGCAGTCGGGCAACGCCGCGGCGTCGGGTCGTCCGCACGTCGCGGACGCCATGGTGGCCGCCGGGTACGTGGCCGACCGCGACGAGGCGTTCCAGGACTGGCTGTACGACCACGGCCCGGCGTTCGTCGAGCGCTACGGGGCACCGCTCGACGAGGCGATCGGGCTCGTCCGCGACGCCGGTGGCGTGAGCGTGCTGGCCCACCCCTGGGCTCGCAAGGGACGGCGGGTGCTCGGCCGTGAGGTCATCGCCGGTCTCGCCGCGATCGGTCTGGGCGGCATCGAGGTCGACCACAACAACCACTCCGACGACGTCCGGGCCGAGCTGCGGGCGATCGCCGCGGACCTCGACCTGGCCGCCACCGGCTCGAGCGACTACCACGGGACGGGCAAGGGCCCGGAGTTCCACCTGGGGGCCAACACGACCGCTCCGGAGCAGTACGAGAAGCTCTTCGGCTAGCCCGTCGGGCCGAACTGCTCGACGCGGACGGTGTCGCTGCGGACCCCGGCCTCGCCGAGGATGCGGCCGACGAAGCTGACGAAGCCCACCGAGCCGCAGACATAGGCCCGCTCGATGTCCTCGGCCAGCGGCACGAGCTCTTCGGGGTAGATGTGCGCCGCGACCCGCTCGGAGCCGTCCGGCAGGGTCTGGTTCTCCCGCGTCAGCGCGATGAACGCGCCGTACGACTCGAGCTCGTCGACGTAGGGGAGCCGGTCACGGTACTGCGCCGACGCCACGACGCGCAGCAGCGGCTCGGTGCCCGTCCGTCGGGCATAGCGCATCATCGAGACGAAGGGGACGATGCCGGAGCCGCCCGCGACGCACAGCGACGGCGTCGTGCCGCCCCAGACGAACCAGCGACCGATGGGTCCGCGCACCTCGAGCTCGTCACCGACCTCGGCGACGTCGTGCAGGAACCCCGACACCTCGCCGCGGGGGAGGCACTCGACCATCAGCTCCACCAGCGGGTCGGCGGGATCGGACGCGATCGAGTACGACCGTTGCGCGGTGTAGCCGTCGGGTGCGCGCAGGCGGACGACGTAGTGCTGGCCGGGCACGTGGTCCTGGCGGCCCGCCACCTCGAGACGGAGCTTCACGAAGCTGTCGCCCAGGTGCTCGACCTCGCGCACCGTCGCGGTCGTCCACGAGCTCGCGACGGGTTCGGGCGAGTCCGTCATGCATCACCCTGGTACCGCTGCTCGAGCCACGGGTCGCCGCGGTCGTGGTAGCCGTTGCGCTCCCAGAACCCCTGCTCGTCGTGGTCGCGCAGCTCGATGCGGGTGATCCACTTGGCGGACTTCCAGAAGTACAGGTGAGGGACCAGCAGCCGCACCGGACCACCGTGCTCGGGCGTGAGTGGCTTGCCGTCGAAGTCCCAGACGATCCAGGCCTTGCCGTTCGTGACGTCGGCGAGCGGCAGGTTGGTCGTGTAGCCCGTCGTCGAGGTGGCGAACACGTGTGTCGCCTCCGGCTTGACCCCGGCGATCTCGAGCAGGGCGTCGACGCTCACGCCGGTGAACGTCGTGTCGAACTTGCTCCACGTCGTGACGCAGTGGATGTCGCCGAAGTACGAGTCGCTGGGCAGCGCGTGGATGCCGCGCCAGTCCCAGGTCGTGGGGGTGTCGACCAGCCCGTCGACGGTCATCGTCCACTCGTCGACGTCCACGTGCGGGGTCAGCTCGGCCGTGAGGGTGGGCCAGCCGGCGCCGGTGTCGTACTGGCCGGGCGGCAGACGATCGTTGCCGCCGCGGCGGGGTCGTCCGGTGAATCCTCGGGTGACAGCCATCAGTGTTCCTCCTGCAAGAACGGTAGCCAGGCGTGCATGAGTGCAACAGGGTTCTCGACCGCGGGGGAGTGGGCCGAGTCCGGGACGACGTGGACCTCGGTGCCGAGCCGTTCCGCCATCGTCGCCTGGACGGCGTGCGGCCATGCGTCGTCGTCGGCGCCGCGGCCGACCCACACGGGCAGACCCGTCGCGGCGACGTCGTCGATGATGTCGGGGGCGTCGATCAGCAGCTGGGTCATGGCCTTGAGCGAGGCCGGGCTGTTCGAGGTGAAGCGCCTGGCCAGGAACCCGGTGATCTGCGCGGGACGCTTGACGCCCTGCTCGCGCAGCTGGTGCAGCTGCAGCAGCGGCACCTTGCCGATCGCGCTGACGAGCCGCTTGAGCGGTCGGGTGGGGGAGTCGCCGAGCGCACCGGGCCCCGTGCAGAGCAGGCTCAGGCTCAGCCACGTCGACGCATCGGTGACGGCGGCGTGCTGCGCCACGAGGCCGCCGAAGGAGTGCCCGATCAGGTGCGACGTCGGCCGGCCCGCGGTGGCGCGGACGGCGACGGCGTCGGCCGCGTAGCCGTCCAGGGTGTAGTCGTCGCCGGGGTGCCCGGCCGTCTCGTACTGGCCCCTCTGGTCGTACGTGGTGGCGTCGAGTCCGGCGGCCGCCAGGAGCGGCAGGAGCGGCGTGAAGTCCTCCTTGGAGCCCGTCCAGCCGGGGATCAGCAGGACGTGGCCGACGGGGTCGTCAGCGTGGGCGACGTGCGCCGCGAACGACCCACGGGACGTCTCGAGCGTGACGGCCCGGACGCCTGCCGGGATGTCGAGGGTGCGGGGCACGCTCATGCCTAGCGCCCGCGCTTGGCCATGCGGGTCACGAAGCCCGTCGGCAGGTACCGGGCGAGCGTCGCGAGGAGCTTGTAGCGCGCCGACGGGATCGACACCGCCTTGTCGCGGCCGAGGTCCCTGAGCGATGCGTTCACGACCCGGTCGGCCTTGAGCCACATCCACTTCGGCACGCCCGAGACGTCCATCTCGCCGCGCTGGTGGAACTCCGTGCGGACGAAGCCCGGGCAGAGGGCCTGCACCGCGATGTTGACGTCGTCGTAGTGGACGTCCGCCCAGCGCGACAGGTTGAGCAGCCAGGCCTTGTGGGCCGAGTAGACCCCGCGCGGCGTGAAGGCGGCGACGCTCGAGACGTTGATGATCTGGCCCCCGCCGCGTCCGGCCATGGTCTTGATCGCGGCGTCCATGAGGTGCATCGGCGCGCGGACGAGCAGATCGAGCTGGCGGTCCTCGTCGGAGATGTCGGTCGTGCCGAACCAACCCGCGAGCGACGCCCCGGCGTTGTTGACGAGCAGGTCGACCGGGCGGGCCGAGTCGGTCAGCGCGTTGGCCGCGAGCTGCATGCCCTCGTCGGTCGACAGATCGGCCGTCACGACGTCCACGTCGACCCCGTGCTTGCTGCGGATCTCGTGGGCGACCGACTCCAGGCGGTCGGTCGTCCGGGCCACGATCACGAGGTCGTGGCCGCGCTTCGCCAGCTCCGTCGCGAACGCGTGGCCGATGCCTGAGGTTGCTCCGGTCACCAGCGCGCGACGTGTCATGGCCCAAGCATGCCAAACCGTCGCGGGAGCGGGTCGTGAGCCTGCCACCACCGGTGACACAGTCCTCGTCCCACAACGGCGGCGATCGACGTCATTGGTGACATGATGTTGATCGTGACGACGACGATCGCGGTGGCGAACCAGAAGGGCGGGGTCGCGAAGACGACCACGGTGGTGTCCCTCGGGGCGGCGCTGGCCGAGCTCAAGCAGCGGGTCCTGCTGGTCGACATCGACCCGCAGGGCAGTCTGACGTTCTCGCTCGGCATCGATCCGGAGGATCTCGAGGTCACCGTCGCCGAGGTGCTGCTCGGCACGAAGCAGGCCGACGACGCGATCGTGATCACCGACGACGGCATGCACCTGCTGCCGGCCAACATCACGCTGACCCAGGCCGAGGAGAACCTCGTCGGCCGCACCGGACGCGAGCAGCGCCTGCGGGTCGCGCTCGACAAGGTCGTCGACGACTACGACTGGATCATCATCGACTGCCCGCCGACGCTGGGCGTCCTGACCGTCGGAGCCCTGTCCGCCGCGCAGCAGGTGCTCATCCCGCTGCAGGCCGAGACGTTGTCGCACCGCGGTGTCGGGCAGCTGCTCGACACGATCCACGACGTCCGGCAGTTCATCAATCCCAAGCTCGAGATCATGGGCGTCCTGCCGACGATGTACGACGGTCGCACCAAGCACGCCCAGAACGTGCTGCAGGCGATCCAGGAGACGTACGAGCTGCCACTCGTCTCGCCACCGATCCCCAAGACGATTCGCTTCGCCGAGGCGCCGGCGATCGGTCGTTCGGTCCTCGCCACCGCCAAGAATCACAAGGGTGCCGACGCGTACCGCGAGGTGGCCGCGGGCATGCTCGCCGCCAGCACGAAGCGGGCCCGCAAGAAGGCCTGATGCCCCGACCGGTCTCGACCCCGACGCTAGGATGAGTCGCGTGTCCAAGCAGCATGCGCATCGCCGGGAGGTCCGCGGGCGCGGACGTGTCAGCGCCCTGGCGCTGGCCCTGGGAGCGACGATCGTCGTCGGCGGCACGGCTGTCGGCGTGCTCCCGCAGCTGAAGGCGGACACCGCTGCCGCCGACGCAGTCCCCTCGGCCCCCTCCTCGACGCCGTCGGCGCTCGAGACGGCGACGTTCGTGGAGGTCGCTCCGCCGGCGCCGGAGCCCGAGGCGGAGGCGCTCGCAGCGAAGGTCGCGGAGGCCGCCGATCCGGACGTCCCGGCCGACTCCGGCGAGGGGCGCCGCATCGTCTTCGACGAGAGCGACCAACGGGTGTGGCTCGTCGGCGACGACGAGACGGTCGAACGGACCTACCTGGTGTCGGGCAGCCGCTTCGACAACCTCGATCCCGGTTCGTACGCCGTCCAGTCGAAGGCGCGCAGTGCCACGGCCTTCGACTACAGCGGGACGATGGAGTACTTCGTCCGGTTCGCGACGGGGTACAGCGAGCCGATCGGGTTCCACTCCGTCCCGCGCGACAACGCCGGCCGGCTGGAGCAGACCAAGGCCCAGCTCGGCACGCCGTTGTCGGCCGGATGTGTGCGCCAGTGGGAGTCCGACGCCATCGCCCTGTGGGACTTCGCCCCCGTGGGCACGACGGTCGTCGTCACCGCCTGACGGCTACTCCGGGTTGGCGGTGACGCCGGGCTGACGGCGTGTGCGGGTGCGGCTGCGCTTGCGGATGCGGGGCGCGTCCTCACCGGTCGGCAGGGGAGCCGGAGCGTCCTGCACGGCCTGCTTGGGCTTGTCGCCGCCGGACTGCTGACGGGGGCCGCGGTCTGCGCGTCCACCGCCACCGTTTCCACGGCCGCCACCGCTGCCGCCACCGCTGCCGCCGCCGTTGCGACCGCTGTCGCCACCGCGTCCACCGCCACCGCCGCTGCGGCCACGGCCGCCACGGTCGTCGTCCTTCTTGGGCTCACGCGGGGACGCGGCCTTCAGGCGTCCCTTGACGGTGGGATCGATGCCGAGGTCGTGGAACAGGTGCTCCGACGTCGAGTACGTCTCCTGGGGCTCGTCGAACGGCAGGCCCAGGGCCTTGTTGATGAGCTTCCAGCGCGTGATGTCGGCCCAGTCGACGAACGTCACGGCGATGCCGGACGCGCCGGCGCGCCCCGTACGACCGATGCGGTGGACGTACGTCTTGTCGTCCTCCGGGCAGTTGTAGTTGATGACGTGGGTGATGCCGGCGACGTCGATGCCACGGGCGGCGACGTCGGTGGCCACGAGGATGTCGATCTTGCCCTCGCGGAAGCGGGTCAGCGCCTTCTCGCGGGCCGGCTGCGCCATGTCGCCGTGCAGCGGCGACGCGGGGAAGCCGCGGTCGATGAGCTCGTCGGCGACCCGCTGGGCGGTGCGCTTGGTGCGGGTGAAGATGATGACGCGTCCGACGTCCTCGGCCTGCAGGATGCGGCCGACGATCTCGGGCTTGTCCATGTCGTGCGCCTGCCAGACGAACTGCGCCGTCGCCGGCACCATCTGGCTGTCGTCGTCGCCGGACTCCGCGCGGATGTTCATGGGGTGACGCATGTGCTTGCGCGCCAGGCCCACGATCGCGCCCGGCATGGTGGCCGAGAACAGCATCGTCTGACGGGACTCGGGGGTCTTGGCCAGCAGCGACTCGACGTCGGGCAGGAAGCCGAGGTCGAGCATCTCGTCGGCCTCGTCGAGCACGAGCGTGCGGATGTGCGACAGGTCGAGCGCGCCACGGTTGGCGAGGTCGAGCAGACGGCCGGGCGTGCCGACGACGATGTCGATGCCGGCCTCCAGCGCGTCGAGCTGCGTCTCGTAGGGGACGCCGCCGTAGATCGTCAGGTTGCGGGTGCCGCGACCCTTCGACGCGACGGCGACGTCACTGGCGACCTGGATCGCGAGCTCACGCGTCGGCGCGACGATGAGGGCCTGCGGCTTGCCGGCGAGCGTCTCGTCGTAGTCGGCGTCGGCGGGCAGCGAGATGCGCTGGATGACCGGGATGGCGAACGCCAGCGTCTTGCCTGTGCCGGTGCGGGCCTGTCCGATGAGGTCGGTGCCCTGGAGGGCGACGCCGAGCGTCATCTCCTGGATCGGGAAAGCTTCTTCGATGCCGACGGCGATGAGCGCATCGGCGATCTCGGGCGTGACGCCCAGATCTTTGAACGTAGTCAGGGTCTTCTCGAATTCTTCAGATTCGTGGGATTTCCGCCCCCAGTCTAACGTCTGGCGGACGGTCCCCACGCGCTACGCTGCGAAGCATGGCCACCAAGGACGTTCCGCCTCCCTCCGCCGTCGACGATCCCGTCTACCGAACAGGCGTCCTGGAGCTGCTGGGACTCCTCGCGTACGGCGAGATCAGCGCCTGCGAGCGGCTCTCGGAGGACGCCAAGATGGCGCCCGACCTGCGCAACAAGGTCGAGATCATGGCGATGGCGTCGGCGGAGTTCGGGCACTTCGCGCGGCTGCGCGACCACCTCGTCGACATCGGCGAGGACCCGTTCGAGGTCATGCTGCCGTTCGCGGCGACGTTCGAGCGCTTCCACAAGCTGACGAGCCCGTCCGACTGGCTCGAGGGCCTCGTCAAGGCGTACGTCGGTGACGGTCTCGCCGCCGACTTCTACCGCGAGATCGCGGCCTACCTCGATGCCGACACGCGCGAGCTGGTGCTCGACACGCTGAGCGGGACGGGCCACTCCGACTTCGTCGTCGACGCCATCCGCGGCGCGATCGACGACGACCACCGGGTGGGCGGGCGCCTCGCGCTGTGGGGACGTCGCCTGATGGGCGAGGCGCTGAGCCAGGCCCAGATGGTCGTCGCCGAGCGCGATGCGCTGAGCACGGTGCTCGTCGGTGGCGTCGACCACCCGGGCATGGACCTGGCCGGCATCGGGCGCATGTTCACCCGCCTGACCGAGGCCCACGCCCAGCGCATGGAGAAGCTGGGCCTGGCCGCGTAGTCGACCCAGACCCCACGAACGCTGACGCGTGGGTTACGCACGCTGACGCGTGGGTTGCGCACGGCGACGCGTGGGTTACGCACCGCGACGCGTGGGTTACGCACGGCGACGCGTGGGTTGCGCACGGCAAACCCACGCGTCGGCCGGTGTGGTTACGTCGCGGTGGCGGTGACGGCTTCGCTCGCGGCGAGGCCGAAGCCGACCTTGCGGCCCACGTCCGACGTGAAGTCGAGGTACGCGACCTTCGCGGCGGGGACGGCGACGGTGCGACCCTTGTCGTCCGTCAGGGTGAACACCGAGTCGTCCTTGAGGGCGGCGTCGAGCGCGGCGAGCACGTCCTTCGGCGCGTCCTCGGTCGACACGGACAGCTCACGAGGCGCGTACTGCACGCCGATCTTGACCTCCACGGTCACTCAACTCCTTGATTGTCATCTTCGTTGCGGGGGAATCCGCCGATGCCGCGCCAGGCGAGGCCGGCGACGAGCTGGACTGCTTCGCTCCGCGACAGGCTCGAGTCCTGCGAGAGCCAGTTGCGGGCGCCGACATGACCCATGCCGACGAGGCTGACCGCGAGCAGGTGCGATGCGGCGTCGGGAAGACCGGTGTCGTCGCGGATGACCTCGGCCACCAGGGCCGCGGACTCCTCGATGACGCGGTCGACCTGCTCACGCACGGACGGGTCGCTGGTCAGGTCGGACTCGAACACGAGCCGGAACGCGGCGCCCTGGTCGGCGACGTAGTCGTACCAGAGCTCCATCGTGGCCTGGACGCGTCGGCGGTTGTCGTGGGTCGAGGCGAGTGCACCCTTGACGCCGTCGATCACGGTGTCGCAGGACGTCTCGAGCAGCGCGAGATAGAGATCGAGCTTGCCGGGGAAGTGCTGGTAGAGCACGGGCTTCGACACGCCCGCGCGCTCGGCGATCTCGTCCATCGACGCGGAGTGGTACCCCTGCTCGACGAAGACCTCGAGCGCTACCTCGAGCAGCTGCGCCCGGCGCGCGGTGCGCGGCAGACGGCTGGTGCGCGTGCGCGTCGGGATGGCTTCAGTCACCTCTTCAGCGTACTTCCCCCGCCCACGATCCGGACGGGCGGCGCGAGTGCGTGGCAGGACCGGGAACAATGGGACCCGGATGCGGCGTTATGCCGTCGACAACGCAGTGCCATTGAAGGAGAACCCGTGGTCGCCCCACTCGTGGAACCCGCAGACGAGCTCACGATCGACGAGGTGCGTCGCTACAGTCGCCACCTCATCATCCCCGACGTCGGGATGACCGGTCAGAAGCGCCTCAAGAACGCCAAGGTGCTGGTCATCGGCGCCGGCGGCCTCGGCAGCCCCGCGCTGCTCTACCTGGCCGCGGCGGGCGTCGGCACGTTGGGAATCATCGACGACGACGTCGTCGACGAGTCCAACCTGCAGCGCCAGATCATCCACGGCCAGTCCGACATCGACAAGCCCAAGGCCGAGTCGGCCGCGGCGTCGGTGGCCGAGACCAATCCGTACGTCAGGACGATCGTGCACAACGAGCGTCTCGACAACGACAACGTCCTGGAGATCTTCGCCGACTACGACCTGATCGTCGACGGCACCGACAACTTCGCGACGCGCTACCTCGTCAACGACGCGGCCGTGATCCTCAACAAGCCCTACGTGTGGGGGTCGATCTACCGCTTCGAGGGCCAGGTCAGCGTCTTCTGGGCCCAGGAGGGTCCGCAGTACCGCGATCTCTACCCCGAGCCGCCGCCGCCGGGCATGGTCCCGTCGTGCGCCGAGGGCGGCGTGCTGGGCGTCCTGTGCGCCTCGATCGGCTCGATCATGGTGACCGAGGCGATCAAGCTGATCACGGGCATCGGCGATCCGCTCATCGGCCGTCTGATGGTCTACGACGCGCTCGAGATGCGGTACTCCACGCTGAAGGTCCGGCGTGATCCGAACGGGGTCCTTCCCACGGAGCTGATGAGTGACTACGAGGCGTTCTGCGGCGCGATCAGCGACGAGGCGGCCGAGGCGGCCGCCGACTCCACGATCTCCGTCACGACGCTCGACGGGTGGCTCAAGGAGCGCAACGACGGCGGACGTGACTTCGTCCTCGTCGACGTCCGCGAGCCGGGCGAGTACGAGATCAACAAGATCCCGGGCTCGATCCTGATCCCCAAGGGCGAATTCCTCAACGGCAAGGCGCTCGAGCAGCTGCCCGGCGACAAGCAAATCGTCCTGCACTGCAAGTCGGGCGTCCGGTCGGCCGAGGCGCTGGCGGTCCTCAAGGGCGCCGGCTACAAGGACTCCGTCCACGTGGGTGGCGGCGTCGTGGCGTGGGTCAACCAGATCGACCCGAGCCAGCCGACCTACTGAGCGACACGACGTGGACGACGGCTACGCCGAGCGCGTCCTGGACCTGGTCGAGCGGATCCCGCCCGGCCAGGTCCTGTCGTACGTGGCGATCTCCGAGATCGTGGGTGAGGGCGGACCGCGGCAGGTGGCCCGTGTCATGGCGATGGACGGCGGCTCCGTCCCGTGGTGGCGGGTCGTGCGGGCCGACGGCAGCCTGACCTCCGCGCACGGCATCGGCGCCCAGGAGCACTACGTCGACGAGGGCACCCCGATGCGCGCCAACGGCACGGCGATCGACATCAAGCGCGCGCTCTGGCAGTACACCGAGTGACTGTCACCCCCGTCTGATGGGATGGGGGCATGCTGATCGAGTACGTGCTGCAGACGCCTGACGTCAGCCCGCCGCACGTACCCGTCCTCGACGACGAGCAGCAGCAGGTCGTCGACCACCGAAGCGGCCCGTTGCTGGTGCTCGCGGGCCCCGGCGCCGGCAAGACGTCGACGCTCGTCGAGGTCGTCGCGGACCGCGTCGACCGGCGCGGCGTGTCGCCCGACGAGATCCTGGTGCTGACGTTCAGCCGCAAGGCCGCGGACGAGCTCAAGTCGCGCATCGCCCGCCGGCTCGCCCGCACGACGGCGTCCACGCCGGCCATGACCTTCCACTCGTTCTGCTACGCCATCGTGCGCCAGGCGCTCGATCCGGAGTCGTTCGCCGAGCCGGTCCGGCTGCTGAGCGCGGCCGAGCACGAGGCGATGATGGCCGACCTCATCCGCGACGGCGACGCGAGCCGGTGGCCCGACTTCATGCGACCGGCCCTGCAGACCCGTGGTCTGGCGGCCGAGATGCAGCGCCTCATCGCCGCGACCCGGTCGCTCGACATGGATCCCGAAGACCTCGCGCGCGCCTCGGCGGCGTCCGGCCGGCCCGAGTGGTCCGCCGCGGCGCGGTTCCTGCGCGAGTACGCCGAGGTGTCGTCGCTGCAGAACGTCATCGACCACACCGATCTCGTCTACCAGGCCGTGCAGCTGCTGCGCGATCCCGTGCTGGGCGACGAGGTGCGGGCCCGCTACCGCCTCGTGGTGGTCGACGAGTACCAGGACACCGACCCGCTCCAGGTCGAGCTGCTGCAGCTGCTGGCGGGCGAGGGTCGCGACCTCGTGGTCGTCGGCGACCCGTACCAGTCGATCTACGGCTTCCGCGGCTCCGACGTGCACGGCATCATCGACTTCCCCGAGCAGTTCCGCACCGCATCGGGCCAGCCGGCACCGCAGATCACCCTGACGCGCACGAGTCGTTACGGTGCCCGCATCTCCGCCGCGGCGGGGTCGATCATCACCAACCGTGGCGTGCTCGGGTCGGTCGACGGTGCGCGCCACGCGGGCCTGCGCCGGCTGCAGCCGCGTGAGCCCAGGAACGGCACGGTCGAGGTCGAGACGTTCGCGACGCCGGCCGCCGAGGCCGAGCACCTCGCCCTGATGCTTCGCCGGGCTCATCTCGACGACGGCGTGCCGTGGTCGCAGATGGCGGTGCTGGTGCGCACCTCGGCCCAGCTCGTGCGGATGCGTCGCACCCTGTCGGCGGGCGGGGTGCCGGTCGAGGTCGCCGGAGACGAGATCCCGCTGCGCGCCGAGTCGGCCGTGCGGTCGCTGCTCGTCGCGCTCGGCGTGGCCGACGACCTCGCACAGGGACGTCCCCTCGAGGTCGACGTCGTCGACACGGTCCTCACCGGTCCGCTCGGACGACTCGACGCGACGGCGCTGCGTCGCCTGGGGCGGGCCCTGCGCAGCAACGACTCCGCCGACGGTGGCACGCCGCGTCCGTCGTCCATGCTGCGGGCCGAGAGCATCCGCGAGCCGGGCCAGCTGCGGCTCGTGTCCGCACGGCCGGGCTCGCCGCTCGCGGTCGCCGCCAACGGGGCACTGCGCCTGGCGAGCCTGCTGCACCACGCGGCCGACCAGATCCTCGCCCACGCGACGCCGGAGGAGGTGCTGTGGACGCTCTGGGACGGCACCGACTGGCCCACGAGGCTGCGCGATGCGGCACTGGGCGACGGCGAGGAGGCGGCGAGCGCCGATCACGACCTCGACGCCGTGTGCGCCCTGTTCGCCCAGGCGGCCCGCACCGAGGACCGCCAGAAGCGCCGATCGGTCGACGCCTTCGTGCGTGAGCTCGACGCGCAGGCCATTCCCGCCGACTCCCTGGCGCAGGGGTCGGTCGTCGGACGGGCCGTGCAGCTCATGACGGCGCACCGCTCCAAGGGACTCGAGTGGGACCTCGTGGTGGTGGCGGGCGTCCAGGAGGGCACGTGGCCGTCCGCCCGAGGGCGCGGCTCGTTCCTGCGGGCCGACCGCCTCGGCCCCCACGGCGAGACCCTGCCGCCGACACCGCGCGAGCTCGTGGCCGAGGAGCGCCGGCTGTTCTACGTCGCCTGCACGCGGGCCCGCCGCCGGCTCGTCGTGACGGCGGTCGAGAACGTCCGCGAGGACGCCGAGCAGCCGTCGGTGTTCGTCGCCGAGCTGTGGGAGCACCTGCACGCCGGCGCCGAGCGCGTCCCGGCGCGGAGTCCCCACACCCGACCGGTCCGGCCGTTGTCGCTGCGCGGATCGGTCGCCGCCCTGCGCCGACTCGGGGAGTCGACCGACAGCCCCGCCGTCCGCGACCGCATCGCCGAGCTGCTGGCCGGCCTGGCTGCCCGCGGGCCCGGGCCGACACGTGCCGCGCACCCCGACCGCTGGTGGGGACTGGTCGACGAGACGAGCTCCGCCGAGCCGTTGCGCGATCCCGCCGAACCCGTCTCGATGTCGGGCAGCACCGTCAGCGGTCTGACCGAGTGCTCCTTGCAGTGGTTCCTGTCGCACGAGGCCAAGGGCTCGAGCGGCACGTCCGCCGCGCAGGGATTCGGGTCGGTCGTGCACGCGATCGCGGCCGAGGTCGTCGCCGGCCGGCTCCCGGCCGACATCGACGTGCTCGACGCCCAGGTCGACGCCGTGTGGTCGCAGCTCGACCACGCGGCGCCCTGGATCGCCGACCGCGAGCGGGCCGAGGCCCGTGCCGCTCTGCGCCGGTTCGTGACGTGGCACGAGACGCACGGACGGCAGGCGCTGGCCGCCGAGCACGAGTTCGAGGCCTCGACGTCCGTCGACGGTCGCGCGGTGCGGCTGGGCGGGTCGATGGACCGGGTCGAGCTCGACGCCGACGGCGCCGTCCACGTGGTCGATCTCAAGACGGGCAGCAACACGCCCACCGGCAAGGAGGTCGAGCGGCACGCGCAGCTCGGCTTCTACCAGCTCGCGGTCGGGCTGGGCGCCACCGACGACATCGCGCCGGGAGCGCCGGCCGGAGGGGCGGAGCTCGTCCAGCTGCGCAAGTCCGGCGCCAGGACGCCCGACCAGCCGATCGTGCAGCAGCAGGCGGCGGCGCCGGCTGCGGGCGAGCCGTCCTTCGCGGTCGACCAGCTCGCCGATGCGGTGCGCGCCGTCGTCGACGAGCGGTTCGAGGCGACGCCGTCCGACAAGGTGTGCCGGCGGTGCGAGTTCCGCCGGGTGTGCCCCGCGCAGCCCGACGGCGGCACGATCCTGGACGGCGCGACATGACCCTCCTGCAGACCATGGACGACCTCGACGCGGTGTTCGCCCGTCTCTTCGGGTCGCCGTTCACCTTCTCCCCGCCGCAGGTCGCTGCCATCACGGCACCGCTCGACCGTCCGGCCGTCATCATCGCCGGAGCCGGATCGGGCAAGACGACCGTGATGGCCGCGCGGGTCGTCTGGCTCGTCGGCCACCACGGCATCGAGCCCGATCGCATCCTGGGCCTGACGTTCACCAACAAGGCGGCGGCCGAGCTCGGGCTGCGGGTCAGGCGTGCCCTCGCGGCACTCCTGGCCGACGCCGACGAGGCGCCCACCGACCCCACCACGTCGACGTACCACGCGTTCGCGGGCACCCTCATCAACGAGCACGGTCTGCGGCTGGGGCGCGAGACCGATCTGCGCATCCTCTCCGACGCCTCCCGGTTCCAGCGCATGGCCCGCGTCGTCGAGACGTACGACCAGCCGCTCGAGTTCGTGTCGACGCACGTCCCGACGCTGATCAACCAGACGATGGTGCTCGACGGACAGCTGTCCGACCACCTGGTCGACACCGACGAGCTGCGCCGGTTCGACGTGGAGGTCGTCGCCGAGGTCGCCAAGGCAGACAAGGCGTACGCGCTGCACGAGAAGATCGTCGACGCGAGCCTCAAGCGCATCGAGCTCAGCCGGCTCGTCGACCTCTACCGCGCCGCCAAGGCCCGCGACGGCGTCATGGACTTCTCCGACCAGATGGCGTGGGGCGCCGAGCTGTCGGAGATCGACGACGTCGCCACCGAGCTGCGTGGGCGCTACGACGCCGTGCTGCTCGACGAGTACCAGGACACGTCCGTCGCCCAGCGTGACCTGCTGCAGAACCTGTTCGCATGGGCGCCGGGGCGCGACGACGCCCCGAGCCTGACGGCCGTCGGCGACCCCGCTCAGGGCATCTACGGCTGGCGCGGGGCGGCGTCGGGCAACCTGACGGAGTTCCTCACCGACTTCCCGGCAGCCGACGGCCAGCCGGGCGTGCCCTACGCCCTGGTCGAGAGTCGCCGGTGCGCGGTCGACGTCATCGGTGCCGCCAACGACCTCGCGGCCGACTTCTACGCCACCTCCGAGGTCGTGCAGCCACTCGCCGCGCACGCCGACAGCCCGGCCGGGAACGTCACGGTCGCCCTGCACGAGACGGTCGCCGACGAGATCGACGACCTCGTCCTGCAGGTCCAGAAGGCCATCGCCGACGGCATACCGCGGCAGGAGATCGCGATCCTGGTGCGCATCACGCGCGAGAACGACGCCATCGTCCGCGCCCTGCGCACCGCCGAGGTGCCGTTCGAGGTCGTGGGTCTCTCGGGGTTGCTGTCACAGCCCGAGGTGCAGGACCTTCTCGCGCTGCTCGGCGTGCTCGACGACGTCACCGACAACCCGGCCATGCTCCGTCTGCTCACCGGCCCGCGATGGCGCATCGGGCAGCGCGACCTGCGCCTGCTCGGGCGCCGGGCACAGGTGCTCAGCGGCCGTGCCGGCGGACACGTCTCCGACGGCGACCTGATGGACCAGCTGGCCCGCGCCGTCGAGGGCGCCGACCCGACCGAGATCGTCTCGCTGGCCGATGCGGTCGAGGATCCGGGCGACCTGCCCTACTCCACCGAGGCGCGCGTCCGGTTCAGCTCGCTCGGACGACTCGTGGGGGGCCTGCGCCGACACGTCGGCGAGCCGCTCCCCGAGCTCGCCCGCCGGGCCATGTACGCCCTCGACCTCGACGTCGAGCTCGAGGCGGTCGGGCACCCCAGCGGGCTCGACAACCTCGCGCTGCTGCACGACGCGATCGCCTCGTACGCCGAGGACGACCGGTTCGCGTCGCTGTCCGGTCTGCTGGCCTACCTCGCGGCCGAGGAGCAGTTCAACGACGGCATGGAGGTGTCCACGCCGTCCACCGCCGACTCGGTCAAGCTGCTGACCGTCCACAAGGCCAAGGGCCTGGAGTGGCACACGGTCTTCGTCCCCTTCCTGTCGGCCAAGGTCTTCCCGGGCGGCAAGGGACGCAACCGGTGGTTCTCCAGCCCGTCGGTGCTGCCCGTGCCGCTGCGCGGTGACGCCGACAACGTCCCCGACCTCGACGACTACACCGCCGCCGCGGAGAAGGTGTTCGCCGAGGCCAACAAGCTCGACGCCTTGATGGAGGAGCGGCGGCTCGGCTACGTCGCCTACACGCGCGCCAAGCACGACCTGCACCTGTCCGGCCACTGGTGGGGCCGGACGCAGATCGGTGCCCGCGGACCGTCGTCGTTCCTGCTCGGCACCCGCGACTGGGTCGTCGCGGCCGGGGGAGAGGTGCGGCACTGGCAGGACGCGCCCGAGCCCGACGCGGTCAACCCCATGACCGAGGTGCAGGAGCGCATGGCGTGGCCCGCGAGCCTGCCGCGCCTCGAGCGCCGCCGGCGGCTCGCCGACCTCGTCGAGTCGCACCTCGACGGCATCGGCGCCGACCGTCCACCCGTGATGCCCGAGGACTATCCCGCGCTGCGCGAGCTCGACGTCATCGAGGGTGAGCTGGAGCTGCTGGTCGCCGAGGCCGACCGGGCGTCCGATCCGGTGCGGGTCGTGGCGCTGCCGGCCACGATCTCGGCCACGGCCGCCCTGGAGATGGAGGCCGACCCCGAGGCCTTCGCCCGTCATCTGGCGCGGCCCATGCCGCGACGTCCGTCGTCGGCCGCCCGCTTCGGCACGCGCTTCCACGCCTGGGTCGAAGCGAGGTTCGGGCAGCAGGTGCTGCTCGACCCCACTGACCTGCCGGGCCAGGCCGATCCGCACATCGAGACCGACGACGAGCTGCGCACCCTGACCCAGCTCTTCGCCGAGGGACCGTACGGCGAGCGCTCGCCCCAGCACGTGGAGGTGCCGTTCTCGATCATGCTGGGCGGGCAGCAGGTCATCGGCCGCATCGACGCGGTCTACGAGACTCCCGACGGCTTCGACGTCGTCGACTGGAAGACGAACCGCTCGGCCGACGCCGACCCGCTCCAGCTCGCGATCTACCGGCTGGCATGGGCCGAGCTGCAGGGCATCGACCCGTCCGCCGTGACGGGCGTCTTCTACTACGTACGGCTCGGTGACGTGACGCGTTACACCGATCTGCCGGGTCGCGCCGAGCTGGAGCAACGGCTCGGGCTCACCTGACTCCGACTAGGCTCGAGCGTGTGGACTTCGCCTTCGATCACGCCCAGCACGACCGCGCCGGACATCTCCGCAAGGACGACCTCTGGCGACAGGACAGCGGTGGGGCGGCCAGGGTCAAGGTGCTGGTCATCGCCGGCGACCACGTCCCGACCCTCGGCGGAACCGGGCTGCGGTGGGTCTCCCTCGACGAGGCGCCCGACGGTGAGTGGATCTTCCTGGGCACCAGGGGCGACGAACGATATGCGGCCGTCATGGTCGACCGAGTCCCCGACGACCTCGAGCCGGCGAGCCTGCGCCTGATCGGTCCGACCGTCGCGCCCGAGGAGGCGTCACTGGCGGTGCACGCGATCGGCATCGCCCAGTGGCACCGCACGCACCGCTTCTGCGCCCGGTGCGGGCACGCCACGGACGTCGAGCAGGCCGGCCACGTGCGGGTCTGCCCGTCCTGCGGCGCGCACCACTTCCCGCGCACCGATCCGGCCGTGATCATGCTGATCACCGACGACCAGGACCGTGCGCTGCTCGGACGGCAGGCGGTCTGGCCCGACGGGCGCTTCTCGACCCTGGCGGGCTTCGTCGAGCCGGGCGAGACGCTGGGCGACGCCGTGCGCCGTGAGGTCATGGAGGAGGTCGGCATCGAGGTCGGCGACGTGACCTACGCGGCGAGCCAGCCGTGGCCGTTCCCGTCGAGCCTCATGCTGGGCTTCTTCGGGAAGGCGCTGAAGTACGAGATCGAGGTCGACCACGACGAGATCGCCGAGGCCCGCTGGTTCACCCGCGAGGAGGTCACCGAGATGACCGCCTCCAGCGAGCTCCTGCTGCCGCCCAACGTCTCGATCTCGAGGTGGCTCCTGCAGCAGTGGCACCAGGGGGACATCTCAGGAGCCTGGTGACGCCAAGGCTCGCCGCAAACCCTGCCGGCTGAGGGCTAGGTCAACGACGCTGACGCGTGACGTACGCACCGCACGTCAGCGTCGTCAACCCACGCGTCAGCGTCGGTAACCCACGCGTCAGCGTCGCTAACCCACGCGTCAGCGGGCGGGGCTGGGGGGTGGTGGACGGTGTGAGACCTAGGCGAGGGCGAGCTGGGCCTTGATCTGCGCCACGCTGGGGTTCGTCAGGGCGGTGCCATCGGCGAAGACCAGCGTCGGGACGGTCTGGTTGCCGTTGTTGGCCTTCTCGACGATCAGCGCGGCGTCGGGCTGCTGCTCGATGTCGACCTCGTCGAAGGTGATGCCCTCGCGCTTGAGCTGGCCCTTCAGGCGGTGGCAGTAGCCACACCACGGGGTCGAGTACATCGTGAAGGTGGAGTCTGCCATGGGATTCCCTCTCTCGATCGAGATGACGTCTACTACGTCAACCCGCCGTCCGGATCCTACATTCCCGGCAGCACAAGAGTGTGTCGACCTGTCACCTCTGCGATAGTGCAGGCATGGAACTCCGGGGGAAGAGCAAGGCGCTCATGATCGTGGCCGTCGTGATCGCCGGTGCCGTCGTCTACGCCGTCAGCGGTGGGTCGAGCAGCTCGGACGAGGCGGGATCGGTCAAGAAGCCCTACGACGCGTTCGAGATGACCGTCTCGGCGGTGCGGTCGGACGGATCGTTCCGGGGCAAGGTCGAGCAGTCGGGTCGGTACGCCGAGAAGGGGCTGCGCGCGATCGGGACGTACGAGCGGGTCGCGTTGCGCCTCGCCGACGTCGAACCGCCGCAGCCGGTCCGGGACCCGTGCTGGATCGACGAGGGACGGCGGGCGGTCAAGGACCTGATCGGCGCACGGATCTGGGTCGACCCGAAGGACGTCGAGCAGCAGGGCAGTGGCACGTTCACGGTGTACGCCTGGAACCGGTCGGGCACGTTCGTGCAGGAACGGCTGCTCCGTGACGGCGACGGCAAGGCCTTCGCCGGCCGACGGTCGGCCAGGTACGACGCCGCCCTCGCGACCGCCGAGGACGAGGCGGCCTCGGCCGAGCGGGGTCTGTGGGGAACGTGCGGAGCGTCCTAGGGCCTGGGGGCATCGCCACGCCGGGTGTCAGGCTCGGCGACTACGCTTGAGCAGTCCCCGCGTGTCCCGACGTGATGCATTCCTGAGGAGCCTCGTTGCCCAGTGCAGACGACCTGCTGACCGGTCTCGATCCCGAGCAGCGTGAGGTCGCCCTGGCACTGCGCGGGCCTGTGAGCGTCGTCGCGGGCGCCGGCACCGGCAAGACCCGCGCCATCACCCACCGCATGGCGTACGGGGTCGCGACGGGCGTCTACAAGCCCACCGAGGTCCTCGCCGTCACGTTCACGACCAAGGCCGCCAACGAGATGCGCGTGAGGCTCCGCGACCTCGGCGCCGAGGGGGTCCAGGCGCGCACGTTCCACTCCGCGGCGCTGCGCCAGGCCCGCTACTTCTGGCCGCACGTCTACGGCGGCGAGTTCCCCGAGGTCACGCAGTCGAAGTTCGGGCTGGTGGCCGAGGCCGTGCGGCGGCTCGGCAAGCGGGCCGACACCCCGCTGCTGCGCGATCTGTCGTCCGAGATCGAGTGGGCCAAGGTGTCCAACATCGTCCCGACGGCGTACGCGGCCGCGGCCGGCCCGGCCCGCCGCGAGGTCGCCGACCTCGACCCCGGCCAGGTCGCCAACGTGCTGGCCACCTACGAGGAGGTCAAGCGCGAGCGCGGACGCATCGACATGGAGGACATCCTCCTGGTCACGGCCGCGATCCTGGCCGACGACGAGCGCATCGCGGCCACGGTCCGCCAGCAGTACAAGTGGTTCGTGGTCGACGAGTTCCAGGACGTCAACCCGCTGCAGTCGACGCTGCTCGAGCTGTGGCTCGGGGGGCGCGACGACATCTGTGTCGTCGGCGATCCTCGGCAGACGATCTACTCGTTCGCCGGGGCGTCGCCGCGCATCCTGACGTCGTTCGCCCGCAAGCACGAGGGCGCCCAGCGCATCGAGCTCGTCCGCAACTACCGGTCGACCCCGCAGATCGTCGCGGCCGCCAACGCCGTCTTCGCGCGGTCGGCGTCGACCGACGACATCCGGCTGCAGTCGCAGCAGGAGCCCGGCGACCCGGTCAGCTACATCGGCTACTCCGACGAGCTCGCGGAGGCCAACGCGGTCGCCAGCGAGATCGCGCTGCTGCACCGTCGCGGCATGCACTACCGCGAGATGGCGATCCTGTTCCGCATCAACGCCCAGTCCGAGGCCTTCGAGGAGGCACTCGGCGAGCACGGCATCCCGTACGTCATGCGGGGTGCGACGGGCTTCTTCAACCGGGCCGAGGTCCGTCAGGCGGTCACCCTGTTGCGTGGTTCCGCCCGCGGCAACGAGGTCGAGGGCCAGCACCTCGTCGACGACGTCCGGGCGATCTTCTCGGCGATGGGCCACACCGACGAGCCACCCAGCGGCGCAGGTGCGGTCCGCGACCGCTGGGAGTCGCTGCACGCGATCGTGTCGATGGCGACGGACCTCGCCGAGAGCAACCCGTCAGCCGGCATGACCGAGCTCGTCGCCGATCTCGACCGGCGCATCGAGCAGGCCCACGCCCCGGCGGCCGACGGCGTCACCCTCGCCACGCTGCACTCCGCCAAGGGCCTGGAGTGGGACGCCGTCTTCTGCGTCGGCATGCACGAGGGCATGATGCCCAGCGTCCACGCCGACACCCCCGAGATGGTCGAGGAGGAGCGCCGGCTGTTCTACGTCGGCGTCACCCGTGCCCGCCACGACCTGATGATCTCGTGGGCGGCCACGCGCAAGGCGGGTGGCCGCGGCAACCGTCAGCCGACCCGGTTCCTCGACACCCTGCTCCCGGCCAACCACTCCGCACGCCAGGTCTCGTCCCAGGCGCGCCAGCGCAAGGTCGCCAAGTGCCGCGTGTGCAACACCGTGCTGGCCGTCAACGACCGCAAGCTCGGTCGCTGCGCCGACTGCCCGGCCACGTACGACGAGGAGCTCTACGAGACGCTCCGGGCCTGGCGCAAGGAGCAGGCCACCGAGCAGGGCAAGCCGGCCTACGTGATCTTCACCGACGCGACGCTCCAGTCGATCGCCGAGACCAAGCCCAGCGACACCGACGCGCTGGCCAGGGTGCCGGGCATCGGGCCGGCCAAGATCGAGCAGTACGCGGAGTCGGTGCTAGCCCTCGTCGGAGAATCCCGGTAGCGACTCCTCCAGGATCGCCCGGAACGGGGCCGTCGCGCCGAGCTGGCTCAGCACCCCGATGCCGCCGATCCACGTGCGGTGGATCAGCAGGTACTGCGGCGGCAGGTTGATCTTCATCGCGGTTCCCATGCCCTCGGCGGTCGGGGCGCTGACCCGCAGCGTCTGCTCGCGCATCCACTCGCGGCTGAAGGAGAACCGCTCGACCCGCGCGGGCTCGACGAACGGGCCGATGTACCGGGCGATCGTGTCGGCGGACAGGTCGCTGCGCGCCTTGAGGAAGCCCTCCTCGCGCAGCCCGTCGATGACCCGCTCGTAGTCGCCGTCGACGGCGTGACGCACGAGGCGTCCCATCGAGAGAGGCAGGCCCTCCGGCAGGCGGGCGACGGCGCCGAAGTCGACGACACCGAGACGTCCGTCGGGCATGATGCGGAAGTTGCCCGGGTGCGGATCGGCGTGCAGCATGCCGGCACGGCTGGGACCGGCGAACAGGAACCGGACGTACGCCTCGCCGTAACGGTCGCGCTCCTCCTGGGTCCCGGTCGTGATGATCTGGGCCAGCGAGGAGTCGCTCTCGAGCCACGTCGTCACGAGAGCCCGCTCGGTGTGGGCCAGGGGCTCGGGGATCACGATGTCGTCGTCACCGTTGAACTCGGCCGCGAACACCGCCTGGGCCCCCGCCTCGAGGCTGTAGTCGAGCTCCTCGGCGACGCGGTCCTGCAGCTCCTTGACGAGCGGCTTGACGTCGAGCCCGGGGGCGATGACGCCGAACAGGCGCGCCAGCCGCGAGATCTGCTTGAGGTCGGAGATCAGGGCCTTGGCCGCGCCCGGGTACTGGAGCTTGACCGCGACCTCGGTGCCGTCCTTCCAGGTCGCGCGGTGCACCTGGCCGATCGACGCCGAGGCGGCGGGCTTGTCGTCGAACGACGTGAACGTGTCGCGCCAGGCGGCACCGAACTCCTCGGTCATGACCCGGTGCACGGTGCCCGGGGGCATGGGCGGCGCCGAGTCCTGGAGCTTGACGAGGGTCTCGCGGTACGGCCCGATGAACTCCTCGGGCAGTGCGGCCTCGAAGATGCTCATGGCCTGGCCGAACTTCATGGCGCCGCCCTTGAGCTGTCCGAGGACGCTGAAGATCTGGTCGGCGGTGCGGCGCTGCACCTCGTCGAGCACGAGGTTGGCCGGCGTGCCGACGATGCGCTTGCCGAGGCCCAGGGTCGTCCGCCCGGCGAACCCGACGGGCAGCGACGCGAGGCGGGCCGTGCGCGCGAAGGCGCTGCCGGTGAGCGGGCGCCCCTTGGCGGGAGAGTCCTGGTCGGGATCCTTCTCGGGGGTGTCGGGCACGTGGTCAGGATAGTCTTGAAGTGCGACTATGCCGCGTTCAACAGATCGCAGGCGCACTGGTGATGGAACGCGACCGGCCACATCGCCCGCTCGTCATGACCGGGGCCGACCACGAGGCAGCGACCGATCGTGCGGGGGTCGCGCCCGTCGAGCTGTGCGAGGACCTCCGCCGCGATCTCGACGGATGCTGCATGGCACGCGAGGGTGTCCAGGGCCATGGGCCGTTCGGCTGCGGGACGCCGTCCGAGCTGGAGCAGCAGCGCCGGCCAGGCGGGGTCCCAGTCGCTGCGATGCAGGTCGTGGCAGCTGACGCACGGGGTGCGGCCGGGCCGGACGAACGGTCCGATCCGGACCCTGTCCTCGTCGATGACCACGGGGAGGTGGTCGATGCCGAGCAGCGCGGGGCGTTCGTAGACGGAGCGGGACGGCTCGCCGAACGACACGATGACGAGCAGCTCCGGATCGGCCGACGCGAGGCGGGTGAGGCCCGCGGCCGACAGCGCCGCTCTGGTCGCGGCGACGAGCTCGGCGGTGCCGGAGGAGACGTCGAAGGCGACCGGCCGGGTCGCGCGGCGGCGCCGGACGTCGTCGAGACCCGATGCGTCGACGACCGCGCCCACGGCACGCAGCTCCGCGAGGACCGTCGCGACCGTGCCGTCGAGCTCCGCGATGGCCTCGCGCGCGATGCCTTCGAGCCGCTCGACGTCACGGATGCCGTCGAGCAGTCGCAGGAGTGGCACGAGCCCGGGGCGGTCCGCGACGACGACACCGGGGGAGGTCCCGATCTGCAGGTGGGTCGCATCGCGGCGGAGCAGTGGGGCCCCGGGACGCAGTGCGGGACGAAAGGGCATGCCGACAGGGTCGCGTCGCGGCGCCGGAGGGGCCACCCGGTCGTCCACAGCGAGCCGGATCGGCCTGCAACGACAGGACGGCCGGCAGAGACTCGCCGGGGTGGATTGCACCGCACACGGCCTGAAACACCGCCTCCGAGCGTACGCTGAACGTGATCAGCACCACATCGGCAAGGAGGCCGCAATGTCGGAAACATGGAGTGGCGAGTTCTACTGCGTCAAGTGCAAGGAGAAGCGCGAGACGTCAGGAGAGGTCCACGTCAGTGACAAGGGCACTCGCATGGCCAAGGGCATCTGCCCGGTCTGTGGCACGAAGCTGAACCGGATTCTCGGCAAGGCCTGAATCCCCGCGGGGCCATCCGCCCCGCACTCCCACATTCTGCGGAGGGCCCGACGCGCTCGGGTCCTCCGCTGCTCGTCTCCGGGCGTCCGACCACGTGCACGTGCAGAGAGGCCCCCGCGGCGCTTGCCTTCCCCTTGCTAGCGCCCGGGAGCCTCCGGTGCCGCCGACGCTATGGGCAAGAACTCGGCCACGTCAACCGTGTTCACCGAACTGTTGTCCACGCTTGTGGACAAGGTTGGGGACAAGCTGTGGGGAACGCCGAGCGGACGTGTGGACGAGCCCGTGCACAACCTGTGGGCGGGGTCTGGGGGTATTCCCTCGAGACACTCTCTGACCAGCGGTTTCACACCGCCTCGACTGTGGACAGAGAAATGTGGACACCCCCGGTTAGATTGCCTCCATGGACGAGGTCGAGATCCGGCGGAGCGCACGCCGCAAGCGCACGGTGCGCGCCTACCGGGAGGGCGGCAGGACGATCGTCCTCATGCCGGCCGGCCTCTCGAAGACCGTCGAGGACGAGCACGTGCGCAGCCTCGTCGAACGCCTGGACCGGCGCGAGCAGCGTGTCCGTCCCAGCGACGACGAGCTGCTGACCCGCGCGGTCGAGCTGTCCGACCGGTGGTTCGGTGGGGACGCCGTCCCGTCGTCGGTCCGGTGGGTCACGACGATGGACAAGCGATGGGGGTCGTGCTCGAGCGGCGATCGCAGCATCCGCCTGTCCCACCGGCTCAAGGGCATGCCGCCGTTCGTCGTCGACTACGTGCTGGTGCACGAGCTCGCCCACCTCATCGAGCCGAACCACAGTGCCGCGTTCTGGGCCCTGGTCGAGGCCTTCCCGGAGACGGCGAGGGCTAAGGGGTTCCTCGAAGGCGTCTCGTGGCAGCAGCAATGAGGTCGCGCACCGACTGATCGGTCTGGTCCGGCAGGTCGTCGACGTCGAACCACGCGAGGTCGTCCGACTCGTCGCTGATCGAGATCTGCGCGCCTTCGGGCGCCACGGCGACGTACTGGACGTCGAGGTGGTGCGAGGGCCGGATCGGGCCGCACGACGGCACCTCGTGCAGCGACAGGAGCACCGGGACCGGGTCGACAGCCAGATCGTGGATGCCGCTCTCCTCGCGCCCCTCCCGACGTGCCGCGTCGGCCAGCGTCGTGTCGTCCGGCTCGCAGTGACCGCCGGTCTGCAACCACCGCCCGATGACCCGGTGCAGGGTCAGCAGCACCTGGGAGTGGTCGGCCGAGACGATCAGCGCGCTCGCGGTGAGGTGATCGGGATGGCACGCGCGACTCATCGCGTCGGGATGCTCGGCGAGGTGGTGGAGATAGACCTGCCGGAGGCGTTGCTGCTCGGTGTCGGGGGCCGACCACGCCGTCAGGACGTCATGCGCGTCGTCGCGCAGCGTCACCCCTGGGGACCGTCGCCGTCGAGATCCTCGCGGTCGAGCAGCTCGCCGATCGCCGCGTCGAAGTCGTCGTCGCTCTGCGAGCGCTTCTCGCCCTGCGCGAAGCCCAGCGGGTCGTCGAGATCGGCCGCGACCGGCATGAGGTCGGGGTGGCTCCACACGGCGTCGCGGGCGTCGGCGCCCTGACGGTCGCGCAGGGCGGCCCACAGGGTGGTGGCCTCACGCAGCTTGCGGGGGCGCAGCTCGAGGCCGACGAGCGCGGCGAACGTCTGCTCGGCGGGACCACCCGTCGCACGCCGGCGGCGCATGGCCTCGGCGAGCGGGGTGGCGGCGGGCATCCGGCCGTTGGTGGCCTGGGCGACGACCTCGTCGACCCAGCCCTCGATGAACGCCAGGAGCGACTCGAGGCGGTCGAGCGCGCGCTGCTGCTCGGGGGTGCGCTCGGGCTCGAACAGGCCGCCGGAGAGCGCCTCCTGGATGTCCTCGGGGCGGGACGGGTCGAGGCCCTGCATCTGCGACTCGATGGCCGCCACGTCGATGCGGGTGCCGCGGCCGTACTCCTCGATCGCGCCGACGAGTGCCGAGCGCAGCCAGGGGGAGTGCTGGAACAGGCGGTGGTGCGCGCACTCCCGCAGCATCACGTAGAGCAGGACGTCGGACGAGGTCTGGTCGAGCCCCTCGCCGAACGACTCGACGCCCGACGGGATGATGGCGGCGACCCGGTCGGTGCCGAGGGGCAGCCCGATGTCGGTCGACGACACCACCTCACCCGCGAGCCCGCCGAGGGCCTGGCCGACCTGCTGGCCGAACATCGCGCCACCGGCCTGCGACAGCATGCCCATCAGGGGGCCGGCCATGGCCTTGGCCTCCTCGGGGAGCGCCTCGCTCATGGCCTTGACGACGTGCTCGGCAATCGGCTCGACGAGCTTCTGCCAGGTGTCGGCGGTGGCCTCGACCCACTCGGCCTTGCTCCACGCCGTGGCGGTGGTCGCGCCGGCCGGGAACGAGGTGGCGGTGTCGAGCCACGACTCGGCCAGCCGGGCGGCGTCGTCGACGGCACCCTGCTGCGCGGAGTTGGGCGTCGGATCGGGGCCGGCAGCCGCGAGCGTGTGGCGTGCGACGTCCTTGGCGAGGTCGAAGTTGACGCTGCCCTCGTGCGGCGCGAACATCTTCTGCATCTGGCCCATGATCTGGTTCATGTCGATGTTGCCGCTGGAGAACGCGCCGAAGATCTGCTCCATGGGCGTGCCCTTGAAGGGGTTCTGCGGGTCGTCGTTCTCGTCGTCTGCCATGCGTCAACACTACCGAGCGCCTCCACCGAAGCCGAGCGATCCGTGTTCGCCCTACGATGAATCGGACATGACAGCCGTACGCCTCATCGACATCCGTGAGACCCCCCTGAGCCTCGACGAGGTCTACGGGGCCGTCACCGACGCGACCGCCGGAGGCATCTGCCTGTTCGTCGGCACGGTGCGCGATCACGACGGTGGGCAGGCGGTGTCGGCGCTCGGCTACTCGTCCCACCCGACGGCCGCCGACCGGCTCCGTGACGTCGCGGACCGCGTAGCGGAGGAGTGCGACGTCGTCGCCCTGGCGGCGGTGCACCGGGTGGGCGATCTGGCCATCGGTGACCTCGCGGTCGTCGTGGGAGCGTCCGCCGCTCACCGCGCCGATGCGTTCGAGGCGTGCCGCCGGTTGATCGACGAGCTGAAGACCGACGTGCCGGTCTGGAAGCACCAGACCTTCGTCTCCGGAGACGCGGAGTGGGTCCATCCCCACTAGGTTGTCGCGAGTCACTAGGCTTCACCCTGTGTCTGACCCCACACGACTCAGTCGTCGTTACTCGACGATGGTCGTGGCCACCATCTCCCTGATCGTGCTGACGTGTGTCGCGTACATCGTTCCGATGCCCTACGTGACGATGCGGCCGGGTCCGGTGTTCGACACCCTCGGCAAGTTCGACAACCAGCAGACCTTCACCTTCGGCGACGGCGTCAAGACCTATCCGACGACCGGGTCCCTCGACTTCACGACGGTCTCGGTGACGCGCGCCGACACCAACGTCTCGCTCGCGGACGCGGTGCGGGCCTACTTCGACCGCGACGTCGCCGTGGTGCCCAAGTCGCTGATCTATCCCGACGACCAGAGCGCGAAGCAGTCGACCGCGCAGTCGGCCGCGCAGCTCGACAGCTCCAAGGACTCGTCGCGCGTCGCCGCCCTGCGTGCCGCGGGCTACACCGTCACCGGTCAGCCTCAGGTCGCTGCCCTGGTCGAGGGTGGAGCAGCGGCATCCACGCTGAAGGTCGGCGACGTCATCACGGCGGTCGACGGCACCGAGGTCGCGTCGTCGACCGAGGCCGTCGACATCATCGGCGCGAAGAAGCCCGGTGACTCCGTCGAGGTCACGATCGACCGGGAGGGCACGGCCCAGACGTTCGACATCGTCACGCGGCCAGACGCGACCGACCCCACGGTGCCGCGGATCGGCATCTCGCTGGGCACCAAGTACACGTATCCCATCGAGATCAACAACAACGTCGGCCGTGAGATCGGTGGACCGAGCGCCGGCACGATGTTCGCGCTCGCGATCTACGACAAGCTGACGCCCGGCGAGCTCACGGGCGGCAAGAAGATCGCCGGCACCGGTGAGATCACCGCCGACGGCGTCGTCGGCCCGATCGGCGGCATCCGGCAGAAGATGAGGGGTGCCGCGAACGCCGGCGCGTCCATCTTCCTGGTCCCGGCCGACAACTGCTCCGAGGCCACCGACGGCGACGACGACGGCCTCACCCTGGTCAAGATCACCAAGCTGGACGACGCGATCTCGTCGCTCGAGGCGCTCGCCGACGACCCGAAGGCCACGGTGCCCGCATGCAGCTGATGCCCGACTCGCCGTTGCGGCAGGCCGCGCTCGAGGTCGAGTCCCACGTCGCGGCCGAGGGCTGGGACCAGACGCCGCGGCTGTTCGCGCTGGTGCTGACGGCCGACCTGATCGCCCGCGAGCCCGCGCTCGCCGACCAGCTGTCGTCCGATCCCGACAGCATCACGCCCGTCGAGCAGGAGCTCGACCACGACCGTGAGCTCGAGGACCTGCTGACCGAGATCGAGTGGCCCGACGCCGTCGTCGGCTGTGCCGCCGTCATCGAGCGCATCATGCTGCCGCCGGAGGCCGAGGAGTCCCTCCCGGACGACCCGGACGCACTCGTGGCCGCCGCCGCGGCGCACCCCGACCGCCGCGAGGTGCGCCTCGTCGCGGCGGTGACGCGTGACGGCCGGGCCCACAGCGCCGTCCGTGCCCGCGAACCGCTCGAGGCCGAGCTGCTGGAGGGCCCCGATCTCGTCCCCGGCCTGATCGAGCACCTGCGCGACACCCTGACATAGAGTCTTGTTCCACCCCTACCCAGGAGACCCGTGAGCGACATCTTCGGAACACCCCGACCCCGACAGCCGCGCCCTCCGGCCGGCCGCCGACAGAAGGTGCTGGTCCCGACCCTCATCACGCTGGCCGTGCTGCTGTTCCTGGGCTCCATCTTCACCTCCGTGTGGACGGATCGACTGTGGTTCAAGTCGGTCGGCTACAGCGACGTCTTCCGCAGCGTGCTGTTCACGCGCATCTCCCTGTTCGTGATCATGGGGTTGGTGTTCGGCCTGTTCGTCATGGTCAACCTGTACATCGCGTACCGGACGCGCCCGGAGTCCGTCCCGCTGCGCCGTGACGACCCGGCGTACCGCTACCGCCTCGCACTGACGCCGATCCTCAAGCCGATCGGCATCGGCGTCTTCGTGATCCTCACGGCGTTCTCCGGCTCGGTCGGCGCGAGCCACTGGGACACGTTCAAGATGTGGGCCAACGGCAGCTCGTTCGGCCGGAAGGACCCGCAGTTCGGCAAGGACGTCGGCTTCTACGTCTTCGACTACCCGTGGTGGCGCTTCCTGACGTCGTTCTCGTTCGCGATGATCATCGTCACGGTGCTCGCGGTCGTGTTCGTCACGTACGTCTACGGCGGCATCCGCATCGCGGGTCGCGGGCCGAAGCTGACCCGCGCCGCGCAGATCCACCTCTCGGTGCTCGTGGGCATCGGCATCCTGACGCGTGCCGTGTCGTACTACCTCGACCGCTTCGGCCTGCTGATCGGCAACTCCGACCTGTTCGACGGCATCGGGTTCACCGACGCCAATGCGCGCATCCCCGCCAAGAACATCCTGATGTGGGTCGCCATCGCGTGCGCGCTGCTGTTCTTCGCGTCGGTCTTCATCCGCTCATGGGCGCTGCCGGCCATCGGCCTGGGTCTGCTCGCGGTCTCCTCGATCCTGCTGGGCGCCATCTGGCCCGCCATCATGCAGGGATTCCAGGTCAAGCCCTCCGAGCCCGACAAGGAGGGGCCGTACATCGCCAAGAACATCGAGGCGACCCGGCAGGCGTACGACGTCGCCGACACGGAGGTCGAGTCGTACTCGGCGAAGACCGATCTGACGGACGCCGAGCTCGCCTCGTCGGCGGAGTCGCGCGTCAGCACACGTCTGCTCGACCCGACGCTGATCTCGGACGCCTTCGAGCAGCTGCAGCAGGTGCGTGGTTACTACTCCGTGCCCACGACGCTCGACGTCGACCGCTACACGCTGCCCGGCAACGACACGCCGCAGGACACGATCATCGCGGCCCGTGAGCTCAACCTCAACGGTCTGCAGGCGAGCCAGCGCAACTGGGCCAACGACCACACGGTCTACACGCACGGCTACGGCATCATCGCGGCAGCCGGCAACCAGCGTGGCCCCAACGGCGAGCCGGTCTTCACGGCCAAGGACATCCCGCCGGCCGGCGAGATCCAGACCGAGGTGGCACCGCGCATCTACTTCGGCGAGCAGTCGCCCAACTACTCGATCGTCGGGCGTCCCAAGGGCTCGTCGCCGATCGAGGTCGACATCCCGCGCGGTGGCGCCGCGGCGAGCGACACCGACACCGAGAACGTCACCCAGAACACGTACGACGGCAAGGGCGGTGTGCCGGTCGGCAACATCTTCCACAAGGTGCTGTACGCCTTCAAGTTCGCCGAGCCCAACATCGTCCTGTCGAGCCGGGTCAACTCCGAGTCGAAGATCCTGTACGACCGCGAGCCGCGCGACCGCGTCAAGAAGGTCGCACCCTGGCTGACGGTCGACGGCGACACGTACCCGGCGGTCGTGGACGGCCGGGTCGTCTGGATCGTCGACGGGTACACGACGAGCAACTCGTACCCGTACTCCGAGCACCGCTCGCTGCGTGAGGCCACAGCCGACACGCTGACCGACGGCGACTCGCAGGCCGCGCTCCCGACCGATCAGGTCAACTACATGCGCAACTCGGTCAAGGCCGTCGTCGACGCGTACGACGGCACGGTCAAGCTCTACGAGTGGGACACCAAGGACCCGGTGCTCAAGACCTGGAAGAAGGTCTTCCCCGGCATCATCGAGGACAAGAGCACGATCGACCAGGGACTGCTCGAGCACCTGCGCTACCCGGTCGACCTGTTCAAGGTGCAGCGCGACGTCCTCCAGCGCTACCACGTGACCGATGCGCAGACGTTCTACGAGGACGGCGAGCGCTGGAAGGTGCCGGAGGACCCGACGGCCCCGGCCAGCTCGCGTGCCCTCCAGCCGCCCTACTACCTGTCGACGGCGCGTCCGGGCGAGGACACCCCGAAGTTCTCGGTCACGAGCGTCTACCTGCCCAACAGCAGGCAGAACCTCGCGGCGTTCGTCTCGGTCAACTCCGAGGCGACCGACAAGGAGAACTTCGGCAAGATGCAGATCCTGCAGCTGTCGAGCGACACCCAGATCGACGGTCCGAGCCAGATCGCCAACTCGTTCCAGACCGACCGAGGGGTGACCCAGGCGTTGCTGCAGTTCGAGCAGTCACGTGAGGCCCGGATCCTGCGCGGCAACCTGTTGACCCTGCCGGTCGGCGGCTCGTTGCTGTACGTCCAACCCGTCTACATCCAGCGAAGTGCGTCCGAGGGAAGCTTCCCGGTGCTGCAGTTCGTGGCGGCGACGTTCGGTGACTCGGTCGGCTTCGGCACGACGCTCGACGAGGCGCTCAAGGTCGCGCTCGGCATCGAGGCGGGGGAGACGACTCCGCCCGCCGACGGCGAGGGAGACACCGGGACACCCCCGGCAGAGGGCGACGGGGACACCCCTTCCAAGAAGACGACGCAGCAGTGGTTGACCGAGGCGTCCGAGGCGTACAACGCGGCGCAGGACGCGCTGGAGGCCGGCGACCTCGCCGGTTACCAGGCGAAGATCAATGCCATGAACACGGCGATCGAGGGGGCGCAGGCCAGCCTCGGCGGCGCGGACGCCGAGGCGGACCCCGCCGAGTAGTCGAGCACCAGCACGAAGCCCCACCACGGACGTCGTCCGTCGTGGGGCTTCGTCGTCACACCAGGTAGTGGAAGAGCGTGCTGCCCGGCTCGACCTGCTCGACACCGAGCGGGCTCTCGGCGAGGCGCTGGAGCAGGCCGGCGAAGTCCCCGGCACGGGCGAGCTCGACGCCGATGAGGGCGGGTCCCGTGTCGCGGTTGTTGCGCTTGACGTAGTCGAACAGGGTGATGTCGTCGTCGGGTCCGAGGATCTCGTCGAGGAACCTGCGCAAGGCGCCCGGTTCCTGCGGGAAGCTGACCAGGAAGTAGTGCTTGAGGCCTTGGTGGATGAGCGAGCGCTCGAGCACCTCGCCGTAGCGGCTGATGTCGTTGTTGCCGCCCGACACGACACACACCACCGTCGAGCCGGGCTCGATCTCGAGGCCGTCGAGCGCGGCGGAGGCCAGGGCTCCTGCGGGCTCGGCGATGATGCCGTCGGTCTGGTAGAGCCGCAGCATCTCCGTGCAGGCCTGACCCTCGTCGACCGTCATGACCTCGGCCCCGGCGTCCCGCACGAGCGGGAACGTGTGCTCGCCGACGATGCCGACGGCGGCCCCGTCCACGAAGGGGTCGACGGGCGCGACGGAGACGGGGGATCCTGCTGACAGGGCGGCGCTCATCGACGGGGCACCGGTCGGCTCGACGCCGAGGACGCGGGTGGTGGGATGGCGCTCGCTCATCCACGTGGCGATGCCGGCGATCAGGCCACCGCCTCCCACCGGCACCACGAGCAGGTCGGGGGCGGCGCCGAGCTGCTCGACGATCTCGGGAGCCACGGTGCCCTGACCACTGATGGTGCGGGGATCGTCGAACGCCGGGACCAGCACGGCGCCGCTGCGGGCGGCGTCCTGCTGGGCGGCACGGAAGGCGTCCTCGTAGGAGTTGCCGGTGACGATGACCTCGACGCCGCTCCCGCCCAGCGACACGATGCGTTCGCGCTTCTGGCGAGGTGTCGTGCCGGGCACGAAGATCCGCGCGGTGACGCCGAGACGCTGACAGGCGAGCGCGACGCCCTGCGCGTGGTTGCCGGCGCTGGCGCAGACCACACCGCGGGCGCGTGCAGCGTCGTCGAGCTGGACGATGAGGTTGTAGGCGCCGCGGATCTTGTAGGACCGGACGGGTTGGAGGTCCTCGCGCTTGAGCCAGACCTGCGCGCCCGTCGCGGCCGAGAGCCGCGCGTTGAGCTCGAGCGGGGTCCTGCTCGCGACGGCGGCCACACGCGGTGCTGCCTCGTCGATCGTCGCGGCGGTGACGAGGGGTGGGGTGCTCACGTGGGACCACGCTAGCGGCGGAGGGCCGGACGCGGCGGGGCGGTGCCAGCTGGTGGACCCGGGCGACCCCGATTTGGCCCCTCGAGGGGTGACCTGTAAAGTAGAACAAGCGACGCGGGGTGGAGCAGCTCGGTAGCTCGCTGGGCTCATAACCCAGAGGTCACAGGTTCAAATCCTGTCCCCGCTACCAGGCAAATGGCTGGAACCAGAGGAAATCTGGTTCCAGCCATTCTGCATTCGTGACCTCCGCAGGCTCTGTAGTCTTGGACACCGGCTCCACGGCGCGCCGATCACACCGTTGCAGTCGACTGTCGTCTCGGGCGGACAAGACACCGGTCAACCAGCACCGCCAGACGCCGATCCGTGAAGTTATCAACCAGCACTTGAAGTTCATCACGTGGGACGAGGTTGGCAGACCTTCGCAGTTGCGCTCGGGACAGTATCCCGATCGTGCCGAAGTGATCATCGATCCTCGGTTTGCCTGGGGCAGACCGATCATGGCCGCGACAAAGACCCCGATCGCCGCAGTGGTCGAGTTGTGGCACTCGGGTTAATCCATGGACCTAGTTGCTGAAGAGTTCGATCTGAGCAGAGATGTCGTCGAAGACACCTGCAGAGTCGCCGCCTGACTACTTCGTCGATCGGAGTCCGGGTAAGGTCACCGCCGGTCGGCTGAGAGCAGACGGATTGTCCCTTCATCTGATAGCGGATGCTTACTCGAACGACGCCGCAGACATCCCCGATGAGCGATGGATCGCTGAGGGGTGTCGGCGAGGCTGGGCACTGCTAACCGAGGATAAAGCCGTCCGCGCGATGTTCAGCCAGCCCGAGTCCTTGCTTCTACTTCAGCAACTCGAAACCCGGCCCCTCGCTCTGGACGCTGCGTGGATTGATGCAGGTCTGCCACGGGAATGGCTGACAACCCTTGCCGCCCACGCAGGTGCGCCTTTAGACGGCTGACTCCTGACGACTCTGGAATCGTGGCAGAACCTCAGATGCTAAGACCGCAGGTGCTCCTTGCCGCTCCTGAAGGGGTCACACCCCCGCCTGCTCCCAGATCATCGGCGTGAAACTTCGGAACATCTGCTCACGTGGCCCCGCCGTCTGGGAGCATCCTGATGTGGACTATGACTTCGACCCGCTGGGCACTCGAAACTTCGAGCATCTAGTCCAGTCACTGGCATCCAAGTATGTAGGCCAGGCGGTTTCCATCTTTGGCGATGGTGGCGACGGTGGCCGCGAAGCAACTTGGGACGGTCCGCTCAGCCCCGACACTCGTCTACCAAACGAGTGGAATGGGTTCGGAGTGATACAGGCCAAGTTCAAACTGAAGAACACTCATGATCCCAGCGACAATGCAAAGTGGTTGAAGTCAGAACTCCATGAAGAACTTGCGAGATGGGCCGATCCAGACTCTGGGCGGCGCAAGCTGCCCGAGTATCTCCTGCTCGTGACTAACGTGACCCTTTCTCCGGGAAATGGCGGAGGGATCGAGCAAGTGGAGGAAGCGGTCACTTCGAATCTTCATGACCTGGGACTGAGCACCGTCAAAGGTTTCGCAGTATGGCATCGGGACAGCCTGCGGGTGCTGCTCGATAGCGCGGAGGAGATCCGGCGAAGTTACGCCGCCTGGATCACGCCCGGTGATTTGATAAATGCCGTGCTGGACGCACTTGGTGAACCACAAACAGAGCTCGAGGACGCGGTCGCGTCGTATACCGCGAAAACCATGCGGGACGGGTCCAGCCTCAATCTCACTCAAGCGGGTTCTGTAAACGATCAGGGACTTCGAATCGACCAAGTGTTCATCGACCTGCCAGTGTCTGGATCGTCCACTGCAGCCACAGAAAGCATCATCCAAGCAGCAAATGCCAAGCGAGTCCGGACCTCAGAGAAGCAGGACTTGGCGCCCCATCTCGTCCTCGTCGGGGGACCCGGCCAAGGGAAAAGCACCGTCACTCAGTTCCTGACGCAGCTGTACCGAGCCCACTTTCTCGAGGGGAACCCGGCAAGCGAAGAACCAGAGATTGCTGAATTGATAGAAGCCATCTCGGGACGCGCCTCAGATCGGTCCGTGTCGGTGCCGAAGGGTCGCCGCTGGCCGATGAGAGTGATACTGACCGATTACGCCGACCAGCTCGCCGAGGGTTCCGTAACAAACTTGTTCGACTACATCGCGACGGAAATATCGCGAGTCTCGGGATATCAAGTGGCTGCTCAAGGAATACGGACGTGGATTCGAAACTTTCCATGGCTTCTGCTGCTCGACGGACTCGACGAGGTACCTGCAACCAGTAATCGCGCTGAGACCATAAACACGGTTAACGATTTCTTACTCGATGCCGCAAACCTCCGTGCCGATGTGTTTGTGCTCGTCACTACTCGTCCCCAGGGCTACGGTGATGAGTTCGCTTCGTTGAAATTCAACCGCATTGACCTCGCCCCGCTCCCTTCGGAATTGGCGTTGGAGTACGTGCTCCAACTGACAGAGCTGCGCATCGGGGTGGACTCTGACCGTTTCAGAAACGTCGCTCGCCGTCTAAGAGCGGCCGCTCTGGAACCTGAGACGTCAAGGCTCATGAGCACCCCCCTTCAAGCGACTATCTTGTCGCTCCTCGTAGAACGTCAGGGGCAGGCGCCGAAGGATCGCTGGCGTCTATTCTCGCAGTATTACCGAGTTATCTTCCAACGCGAGCAGGAGAAGGGTGGCGAATTAGCCGAGATCCTTTCGCAGTATGAAACGGACATTCATGCCGTTCACTATGCGGCGGGCTTCGTGCTGCAAGCGAGGGCGGAAGGCGCAGGCGAGACCGAAAGCATGCTGTCTGAGGCTGAACTCGACGAGCTGCTGGCCGCCAGGCTACGTGAACAGGGGCACCCTCCTGAGCGCGCCACCGACCTCGCTGTCTCAATCCGCGCCGTCACAACTGATCGGTTGGTGTTTCTCGCCGCGCTGAGAGACACCACGTACGGCTTCGAAATTAGGAGCCTCCAGGAGTTCATGGCCGGCGAGCAGATCTTCACCGCTCCGGCGGACCGAGTCATAACATCGCTACGAGATATCGCGCTCTCTGCACATTGGTCCAACGTACTAATGTTTGCGATTGGCAAGATTTTTGCTGAACGCGAACAACATCGCACCGACGTCATCGCACTATGCGACCTCCTGAATTCAGAGCATCGGACTTTTGAAGTCGCCCGGCCTGGAAGTGTCCTCGCGTTGCGAGTTCTTGACGAGGGAGTGGCGAAGAGTACTCCAATGTTCGCGCAACTGTTGGCCAGTTGCGCGGCCCAATTGGCGTCTGCCGGCCCAGACATGGAGATTCCCAAACTCGGACGAGCGGTGCGAATGAAGATTGCGGATATTGATGAACTCGAGGACCGTGCAGGGACTAACACTTTTGCGGCGCTTCAACTGATCGCTGAGTCTGCAGACGCATCTCCGGAAAGCGCGCTGCCGCTGGACGAATTCGTGAATGCGGCAGCTGACGACCCCGAACTCGCGATCAGGATTGTTCGGTTTGCGTCTGCCCAAATGAGTCCATCCCTGGCGCGCGCAGCTACTCGACTCGCTCTTACGCAGGATCCCTACCACGTTCTTGCTGCCGAACGATTAGCCTCGGTCAGTCATTCAAGGGCTGTCGACAATGACGAAGCGTTGCCGAATGTGTTCGAGATTGTTCGCGACTTGATCGAGACTGGGTCCGACGACGAGATCACCGTTGCCGTAAGGGAATCTCCACAGCTAGCCGTCTCCTTTAAGGGACTCGCCGGCGACGAGTCTCCGCTCAAGGCACTAGCGACGCTGGAAAGCAGTCACCCCGGCTGGCAGATAATCGGGGCTATCGCCGACTTCGCGACCAACCCGAGCCGACAGTCCCTCGAGTCGGTCTTGCAGCACTCACCTCCTTGGAACGATCGCCTCGTTAAGCGGGTTGCGCGAAGCGCACCTTGGCCCTTATCGCATAGAGAGCAGGCGTCCGATTGGTTTCAGCGGAAAGCTGAAGAACTGACCGACGAGCCGATCAATCGGGTCTGGGATCGGGCGCAGATCGGCGATTTCGACCAGTGGGGATCCGCCGAAGCTTCATGGAAGACCCAGTCCATTGCAGAGAACTTGGAAGCCGTCTGGCGCAGCACCGAACATGCTGAGCAAGACTTGCCGACGGTGCTGAGCAGCCTGTTTGTAGGAGATGAATTGAGCGCGATCGCGCCCCGCATGCAGCTGGGAGGTGACGGCCCTACGAAGCAGAGAAATGAGTGGCAAAGGCAAAACTTGGAGAGGCTACGGAATGTCTCGGCATCGCCGATGAAGAGTGCGTTAGCCCGCCTATTGCTGTGGGATCTCTCAGGTCCGTATCACTGGGATCCTGACGAAGAAACCGCGGGTGACGACGGACGTCCGTCGCTGAGCATAGGTCAGCTGCTTGAGGCGGCCGAAGATGCATCTGTCGCATCGTGGGCCGATCTGATGTGGGTCGATAAGTACGAGTCCGATATCGACCTCGAGGACGAACCCACCGTTGCAGCCCTGCTCAGAATTTGTCGGTCCCCTGTGATCGCGCCTCCGACATCAACCTCCTTCCGTAACGCGCTTTCGGAAATGGTCGCGACCGGGGCCCACCTATGGCCCTTCGCGCGGCTCGTTTTCGCGATGGGGGGCCTTCTCTCCGACCTGCCTACGCCCGCTGACCAAGACCAACTCGACCCCCTTCGCAGATCTGTTTACGCAGCACACAAGCTCGGAACTACTTCCGAACGCCTGACCAATGCCGAGTTGTTGTCGCTTTGGGAGGATCTTGTCTCAGCGGACGGATTGGCAATTGGTAGGGACACAATCAACGCATGGGCAGTGTTGGAACACCCTGGCTTCCTCGCGGATATTTCGGGTCTTGACGATGCCCGCCTCATCAACTTTGCGGGTGTGATTGAGCTGACCAGAACGAGAGACCCGCTGTGGTCCGCCGAATCGCTCCAAGTTCTCCGAATGAAGCTTGAGTCGTTGCCGTCCAATGAGTTTGATGTGCCCGGGTTCCACAAGGCTATGACGTCTCGCTCCTAAGCTCCCTAAGGCGAAATTGGCACTCAACGACCATGCGCGCAGCCTCTCGACCCTGGTCGCAGTAGAACGATGTGGTCGCGCCGAGCAGAAGAAGTCGGCTACTCAATTGCGGTCGAGATCAGTACTCGCTCGAGGTGGGCGCGGGGTTCGGAGCCAGGAGCGCACCCCGCCACGGAAGACGATGCTGCGATGCCATCCGAAGTAATGGGCACTCGATTATCTCACGGCGGAGCAGGGTGATCCGCTGAGTTCGTCGAGCCGCCCCTCCCGTCATGATGCATTCTCGGCTGGTTTCCCTCGACGACGATGCGGGCACCGCCGGGAGCAACCCCTTGACGCCCCAAGTGGATCGGGGACGTCCGATTGCGTCACGTCGGATGCACGTCCTCGGTCGATCACTCATGGCGGCGGCGTTGGCTCAGCCTCGGAGCGCCGGCGGGGTTGCTCGAAAGGGTCGACAGGCTGGCCGCAGAGAGCCCCCGTCATGCCAGCCAGTCGGGCGCCTGATCCCGGAACTGGTCGCGCGTCAGTGATCCGGCGCCGGCCGGAACCTGTCCGGCCAGCGGCGCACCGGTCAGGCGGGGGATGTCGTCGCGGTTCGACGCCTCGGCGAGGTCGGGATCGGGGGAGCAGGAGCCCAGCACGA